>OJZQ01000072.1_pt1 | contig 50902 bp, 51 predicted proteins | sample 1610471 | NCBI WGS metagenome assembly OJZQ01 (sample SAMN04436655, study PRJEB24849) | human gut metagenome | biome: human gut; feature: NICU; material: stool | host: Homo sapiens | place: USA: Saint Louis, MO | collected 2010-05-13 | reverse complement strand
CGCCGGCGGCGGGGGCCGGGACCGACGCAAGGTGCGTCGCGGGTTGCTGCGGTGGCGGACGGGAGGGCGGTGCTAGGGGGCGCGTGTCGCCGGTAGACGGAGGCGCGCGGAGGGAGGGTTGCGGGACGACGCGGAGGCGTCTGGGAAAGTCAGGTCCTTTGCCATGGATGCACCGATCGTTGTTCTTGCTGTTGTGGGGCGTCGGTGGGTGCACGGCCGGACTTCGCACCCGTGCGGCATTCTTGGAGGCGCCGGCGCGGTGCGTCCAACGAATTTATGTGGCCGCCGGGGATAGGAAAAGTTGATGGCGAACCGGTGCCGAAGCCCCCTGCCCCGGTACTTTCGCTGGCGCTGCGGCAATCCACCGCACTGGCGCGTTCGCTCGGGCTGGTCTTTGCTCTCCGGGGTCCGGCGGCTCGCCGGCGAGTCTTGCGGTGCGCCGCGAGCGGACGGGCGTTCGGTCCTTCTGCAGGCAAATGCCCTTGTTTTCGGAGAAGGACACGGATCGTTGATCGCTGTTTCGACCAAGGAGGTCAGATGAAAAGGAAGATGCTGGCGGCTTCGCTGCTGCTGTGGATGTTCTCGCTGACGGCGCAGGCGGACTGCGCGGTGCTCGGGCCGGGGGAAGATCCCTGCGCGGGCCCGGTGCTGGGACCGACCGTCTGCGAGTGCCCGTGATGACCGACTGTACCCTCGACCAGGGACAGGGAGCGTTCGATTACCAACCAGGAGGTTGCAAATGAAGAAAGTACTGTTGGCTGTGTTCCTGCTCTGTGGCTTCTCTCTTACCGCCCAGGCCGCGTGCCCGGTTTTCGGCCCGTCCGAGGACCCGTGCAGCGGGCCGGTGTTCGGTCCGTCGACCTGCGAATGCCCTTGAGGTAGGTCGTCTGGCGGGCCCGGTGCAGCGGGCCCGCTTCCGGATGTATCGCTCGCTCGAAGTTGCCTTCTTTAATTCTCCATTCCCCGCGCCGCCCTACTTTTCCCGCTCGTCCATCGTCGCGTCGAACGTTGCCACGAAATCAGCGTCGATGGACAACTCTTATATTCAATAGTTGTACGATCTGAGTTTGTTGTAGTCATTTGCTTAGTTGGCTATTCATATGATTGCCGTAAAGCAATTATAAGTTTAATTGGATTAGCCTTCTAAGTCTTTGGAAAGAGCCGTGAACGACCCTGTAATATCTGGTTGTAGAGCCGCGTAATGATGTTTCAGGATATTTCATTAATTTTGTAGATTATTGTTTTTCCTTTGTTTTTTTAAAAACAGCTACCAGATTTAGATAGATATTAATTAACTCGGCCACGTTTTTTCCTGTTCTATCATTGGCCTTCCTTGGGCGCAGGCCTGCCGAAACTGCTTATCTTCAGGTCCTCGAAAAGTTCATACATCGACCGCCTTGGGCGAAGCATTCGTACGCCGGAAATCTGTCCGGCCGCACGGATGTTTTCAGCATGTTCTCTGGATGAGTTTCCCGATAAACATCAATTAGAGGAGTTTCCCTATGTGCGGTCTCGCGGGTTGGGTGGATTACACGCGCAAGCTCGACGACGAATTTCCGGCGATCTTCGCCATGACCGATACGCTCGCCTTGCGCGGGCCGGATGCCGAGGGCATCTGGAAGCACCGCAACGCCCTGCTGGGTCACCGGCGGCTGGCGGTCATCGACCTCAGCGGCGGCGTGCAGCCGATGTCCTATCGCTTTCCCACCGGCCAGGAGGTCACCCTCGTCTACACCGGCGAGGTGTACAACCACGATGCCCTGCGCGAGCGGTTGCGCCGGGCCGGACATGAGTTCCGCACCCGCAGCGATACCGAGGTGGTCCTGCACGCCTATCTGCAATGGGGCGAGCGTTGTTGCGAGTACCTGACCGGGATGTTCGCCTTCGCCGTCTTCGATGGCCGCGACGGCCACCTGCTGCTGGTGCGCGACCGCCTGGGCATCAAGCCGCTGTATTACGCGCGGCACCGCGAGGGACTGCTGTTCGGCTCGGAGATCAAGTCCATCCTGGCGCATCCGGAATTCGCCGCCAGGCTCGACGCGGTCGGCCTGGTCGACCTCCTGACGCTGTCCCGGGGCACTTCGCAGACGCCGTTCCGCGAGGTCCAAGAACTGCTGCCCGGCCACCTGCTGTCCTGGCGTCCCAATTCCCAGGCGAAGTTGCGCCGCTATTGGGAGGTACGCCGCCAGGAGCATGCCGACGACCTGCAGAGCACCGTGCAGCGCACCCGCGAACTGGTCACCCGCGCCCTGGGGTCGCAATTGCACGCCGACGTTCCGGTGTGTTCGCTGCTATCGGGTGGGCTCGATTCGACCGCCCTGACCGGCATCGCCCAGCGCATCGCGAAGGCGGAGCACGGCGGCGACATCAATTCATTCTCGGTGGACTTCGTCGGCCAGGCCGAGCAGTTCCGCAGCGACGACCTGCGTCCCGACCAGGACCAGCCGTTCGCCCTGCTGGCCGCGCAGTACATCGGCAGCCGTCATCGCACCGTGCTCATCGACAATGCCGAACTGGTCTGCGAACGAGCGCGCGAAGAGGTATTCCGGGCCAAGGACGTACCTTTCACCTTCGGCGACATGGATACCTCGCTGCACCTGATGTTCGGCGAGATCCGCCGGCATTCCACGGTGGCCATCTCCGGTGAAGGCGCCGACGAGCTGTTCGGTGGCTACGGCTGGTTCCGCGATCCGCAGGCGGTGGCTGCGGCGCGCTTCCCCTGGGCCTCCAGGGTGCGCCTGCCGGCCGGCTTCATCGACGCCGGTTTCAACCGCCGCTGCGATCTCCTCCAGTACCAGCAGGCCAGCTACGACGATGGGCTGCGCCAGGTCGAACACCTGGCCGGCGACAGCCCGGAGGAGCGGCGGATGCGCGAGTTCAGCCACCTGCATCTGAAGCGCTGGATGGTGCTGCTGCTCGAACGCAAGGATCGCCTGAGCATGTGCAACGGCCTGGAGGTGCGGGTGCCCTACACCGACCATGAGCTGGTGGAGTACGTCTACAACGTGCCCTGGTCGATCAAGAGCCGGGACGGCGAGGAGAAGTGGCTGCTCAAGCGGGCCTGCGCCGACTATGTCCCGGAAGCCGTGCTCAAGCGCCGCAAGAGCCCTTATCCGACTTCTGCCAACCTCGGCTACGAGCGTTTCCTGCGCGGGAGCGTGCGGCGCCTGCTGGAGGACGCGGCGAACCCGGTGTTCGGCATCGTTTCGCGAGAGTTCCTGGCCGCCGAACTGGAGCATCCGGAGGGGTACTTCAACACCCAGGTGAGCCGCCACAACCTGGAGACCGCACTGGCGCTGGAAGGCTGGCTCAGGTTGTACGGGCTCTCCGCCTGAGCGTGACGCGGGGCGTGGCCGGTTCGGGCTGCTGTCCGGCCCGCCGGCGTCTTCAGGCGTCGGGCATTTCGCCGCGTTCGCCGAGCCCCACCGGCATGCCTTCCACGCCGGCATGGAACAGCAGGGCTTCCACCGGTTCGGCCCCGGCTATCAGGCGATGGATGATGTTCATCAGGCAACCCGCCGCCTCGCCTTCCAGCACCCGCGTGCTCTGGGCTCCGTCGCGGGTCTCCAGGCGCAGTTCGCCCTTGAGCACGTAGAGCGCGCTGGGCATCGGATGGACCTGCCAGTCCAGGCGTTCGTGGGCGGCCAGGCTCAGGCGCTGCACGGTGAGCTGCGGCTGGCCAAGGGGATAGCCGAGGTAGAGCGAGCCGTTCCAGGCGCAGCCGCTGCGCAGCAGGGTTTCGCGGTGCGGACTGGTTGCGGCCGGGAGGTCGCGGCTGGGTGGGAACACATGCACGTGGCTGGGGCGAAGGTCCATCGGGCGTCCTGCGCTTGTCGGTGTTTTTCCTCAGTCAAGCCGGCTTTCACCGCCTGCTCCACTGCCGCTTCTGCTAGGCGGCAGCGGGCCATCAACGTTCGAGGCTGGTCTGCAGGCTGCTAGGCCATGTTGCGGTGCGCCTTGCCAGTGCTTCCGGTTTCGAGAGGACATCTGTTCCCTGCCTGCACTGGTATATGCTTGAACACTGAATATTCGTCCCCTGCCCGGGGCAGGCAGGTCCGGGAAGTGGATCCTTGGAGGTACATATGTCGCGATCGCTGCGCAAATCGAAGAAACTCGTCATTCCTCCCCGTCCTCGCGATGAGGTCGTGCGCGCGCGCCCGGCCTTGGGAGAACATCAGAAGCAGGTCGAGAACGCCTTTGCCCTGGCCTTCGAACGCTACGAAAAAACCTTCGAAGAGCTGGCCAAGGTTTAAGCATGTCGCAAGACCAGCAAGGGATACGCTATCTCTCCGTTGCAGATCTCGTTCGCCTCAATGAGTTGCTCATCCTGGCCCAGACTCCGGACGAGCCGATAGGCGTCCTCAAACCGAACGAGTTGGAGTCCGCACAGCAACGGCCAGCCAACCATCGTTACTATGCTCGAACCGACGATATCATCACGCTGGCTGCGGTCTTTGCGGAAAGCTTGGCAATGAACCACTGCTTTGCCAATGGCAACAAACGCACGGCGGCGGCGGCCGCTACGGTTTTCCTCCTGCTCAATGGCATAGAGCTGACGGGGCCCGCTCAGGACTTCGTCGACATCATGGTCGCCCTCGTGACTCGTGAAGCGAGCGTTCAGGACCTGGAAGACTGGATGTTCTACTGGCACAGACCATTCGACGCTTACAACCTGCCGGACAGCGACGCTTTCGAGCGAATGGTCGCCCGCTTGGGCATTGGTTAGTCCGTAGAACGCCTTCTCAAGCCTCGCGGATGAACCGCACGGGTACCCGCTCGGTCAGCCAGACGCCGTTCTCCGCCTGGTGGAATAGGTGCCCGGCCAGATGCATGTCGCGCGCGTCGATTTCCAGCAGAACCGGGCTGCCGTAGCGGCGGCCGACTTCCAGGGCGGTGGCGCGGCGGGCGGAGAGATGGACGTGGTGGCGGCTGCCGGGAACCAGGCCGCGCTCGCGGATGGAGTCGAGGAAGCGGCTGGCGGTGCCGTGGTAGAGCACTGCGGGCGGGACCGCGGGGGCGTAGGCGATGGCCACCGCGGCATGCGAGTGGCCTTGCACGGCGCGGATGCGCTGGCCATCGGCGGAGAGGGCGAAGCGCTTCTTGTCGTTGTTCTCGACCACCGCGCCGAGCAGCATGCGGTCGAGGGCGCGGCCGTCCCGCGCCGCGCCGGCGATCAGGGCGTCGATGTCGGCCCAGCCTTCGCCGTCCAGCGTCAGGCCGATGGCCTCGGGCTGGTGGCGAAGGACATAGCTGAGGAACTTGCTGGTGTCGTCGAGGGTTTTCCGATCCATTCCATGGTCCTTGTGCGTGCCATCCCGGCGCGGGAACCTCAGGCGCCGCCGAGGAAGTCCATCTTGCCCAGTTCGACGCCGTTGTGGCGGAGGATGGCGTAGGCGGTGGTGACGTGGAAGAAGAAGTTGGGCAGGGCGAAGCCGAAGAGGAAGTCGCGGCCGTTGAAGCTGATCTCCTGGCCGCGCACCTTGAGGGTCACGTTGCGCTCTTCGGCGCCGTCCAGTTGTTCCTCGCGGATGCCCTCGAGGAACTCGACGGTGCGAGCGATGCGTGCCTGGAGTTCGTCGAAGGTGGTTTCCGTATCCGCGTAGCTCGGCACTTCCAGCCCGGCCAGCCGCGCGCCGGCGCCCTTGGCGGCGTCGCTGGCGATCTGCACCTGGCGCGCCAGGGGGAACATGTCCGGCGCCAGCCGGGCGTCGATGAAGATGCGCGGATCGATGTTCTTCGCTTCGGCGTGGGCGGCGGCTTTCTTCAGGATCGCCGAGAGGTTGCCGAGGGTGCGCAGGAAGGTCGGGATCGAAGCCTGGTAGATCGACAGGGACATGGACGTGCTCCAGACAGGGGATAAAGGTGCGTCGAAGGACGGCGCGTCCAGCAGTCTACCCGGCTTTCACGCCAGCGCCAGGGGGCCCGCCTCGTCCCAGTGCGGATCGGCCGCCATCCGTTCGACCAGGAAGTCCAGCAGCGCCCGCAGCGCCGGCGGCATCTGCCGGCGCGAGGCGTACACCGCGTGGATGCCGAGCACCTGCGGCGACCACTCCGGCAGCAGCGCCACCAGGCGTCCGCTACGGATCAGCGGGGCTGCCGAGTACAGCGGCTGCTGGCTGATCCCGGCACCGGCGGCGGCGGCCTCCAGCAGCACGGTGGATTCGTTGGCGCTGAGACTGCCACCCACCGGCACGCTGGTCGGCTCGCCGTCGCGCTCGAACTGCCAGAGACTGCGGCCGAAGTAGGAGTAGGTCAGGCAGTTGTGCAGCGCCAGGTCCTCCGGGCGCCGCGGGGTGCCGTGGCGGCGCAGGTAGTCCGGCGCGGCGCAGATCACCGAGCGGCATTCGCCGAGGCGGCGGGCGATCAGGTTGGGGTCGAGCTGGTTGGCGATGCGCAGGGCTAGGTCGATGCGCTCCTCCACCAGGTTGACCACCTGGCTGTTGACCTGCAGGTCGATGGCGGTGCCCGGGTAGCGCTCGACGAAGGCGGCGGCGGCACGGGTCAGCCAGGCCTGGGCGAAGGACAGGCTGCTGGTGATGCGCAGAGTGCCGCGCGGGCTGTCGCGGCGGGTCTGGCCGGTGGCCTGCATGGCGTCGGCCACGGCGAGCATCTCGCGGCACTGTGGCAACAGCTCCGCGCCGGCGTCGGTCAGGCTCAGGCGGCGGGTGCTGCGGTGCAGCAGGCGTGCGCCGACCCACTCCTCCAACTCGGCGAGGTAGCGCGAGACCATCGCCCGGGACATGTCCAGACGCTCGGCGGCGGCGGTCTGGCTGCCGCTGTCGATGACTTCGACGAAGACGCGAGTGGCGGTCAGGCGGTCCATGATTCGCTCGATCCATGCAACAAAGCTGTGATTGTTGCGGGGCTTTTTGCGCGCTTTCAAGCAACTAACATGGCAAGCCTCTGATCCCACTGCCTGGAGAACCGCTCATGTCGCGCCATGGATTGCTTCGTTCCCTGTTCGCCGCCGCCGCCCTGCTGGGTGCCGCCGGCGTCTTCGCCGCCAGCGCCGAACCGCTGCGGCTGGAGGTCTACAACCCCGGCGAGAAGGCGATCTTCGCCGTGTCCTCGGAACTGCTGGTGGGCCAGCGCGAGGCGATGCTGATCGACGCGCAGTTCTCCCGCGCCGACGCCGAGCAACTGGTCAAGCGTATCCAGGCCAGCGGCAAGACCCTCAGCACTATCTACATCAGCCACGGCGACCCGGACTTCTACTTCGGCCTCGACGTGCTGAAGGCCGCCTTCCCCGAGGCGAAGATCCTCGCGACGGCGCAGACCGTCGCACACATCCAGGCGACCAAGGACGCCAAGCTGGCCTACTGGGGGCCGATCCTCAAGGACAACGCGCCGACGTCGCTGGTGGTGCCGGAGCCGCTGAAGGGCGACCAGTTGAAGCTGGAAGGCCATGCCCTGAAGGTGGTCGACCTGAAGGGGCCGAGCCCGGACCGCACGGTGCTGTGGATTCCGTCGCTGAAGACGGTGGTTGGTGGCGTGCTGGTGGAATCCGGTTCGCACGTCTGGACCGCCGATACCCAGACCCAGGCCTCGCGCCAGGCCTGGGTGGCGATGCTCGACCGGATCGAGGCGCTGCAACCGCGGCGCGTGGTGCCCGGCCATTTCACCGGCGAGGAGCCGAAGGGCCTGGACGGCGTGCGCTTCACCCGTGACTACCTGAAGGCCCTGGAAGCCGAACTGCCCAAGGCCAGGGATTCCGCCGCGCTGGTCGAGGCGATGAAGCGCCGCTACCCGAACCTGCCGGGCGAGGAAGGCCTGGAGCTGAGCGCCAAGGTGCTCAAGGGCGAGATGCAGTGGCCCTGAGCCGCGCCCGCCGATAGCCGCTGATCGAGGCGTCCCCTGCGGGGCGTCTCGTGGAGACCGAGATGAACGACCTCACCCTGCATTACCTCTACGATCCGCTCTGCGGCTGGTGCTACGGCGCCTCGCCGCTGCTCGCCGCCGCCTGCGAGGTGACGGGTCTGGACGTACGCCTGCATGGCGGCGGCATGATGACCGATGCCAACCGCCAGCCGGTCGGCGCCGGCCTGCGCCACTACGTGATGCCCCATGACCTGCGGATCGCCCAACTGACCGGCCAGCCGTTCGGCAAGGACTACTTCGACGGCCTGCTGCGCGACACCAGCGCGGTATTCGACTCGGCCCCGCCGACCGCCGCCGTGCTTGCCGCCGAAGCGCTCGACGGCCTCGGCGCGGCGATGCTGGCGCGGATCCAGCGTGCCCACTACGTCGAGGGCCGGCGTATCGCCGAGCGTCCGGTGCTGCTCGAGCTGGGTGCCGAACTGGGGCTTGGCGAGGGCTTCGCCGAGGCGTTCGACGCCTGCTCCGGCGAGCCGCTGCGCGCGCACTTCGCCGACAGTCGGCGGCTGATGAACCGTCTCGGCGCCGCTGGCTTCCCGACCTTCGCCCTGGAGCGCGACGGCCGCCTGCAGGTGCTCGACACCGGGCGCTACCTCGGCCAGCCGGACGACTGGCGGGCTCTTCTCGAAACGCAGCTGCGCCTTGCCGGCGGCAGCGATGCCGTGGGCGGGGCCGCGGCGCCGCTCTGCCGCATCGACGGTTGCGCCTGAATCCCGCCGCCGCGCAAGCGGACTGAACTTGTCCGGCTGCGTCGTCCTCCCATGTAGACATGCCCGCTCGCCGACGCGAGCGGATGTCCATCCACAGCTCCGGAGGAGTCGACATGAAGAAGACGGCATCGGCGGTCTGGCAAGGCGGCCTGAAAGACGGCAAGGGCACCCTTTCCACTGAAAGCGGCGCGCTCAAGGACAACCCCTATGGCTTCAATACCCGCTTCGAGGGCGCACCGGGAACCAACCCGGAAGAGCTGATCGGCGCGGCCCACGCCGGCTGCTTCAGCATGGCCCTGTCGATGATGCTCGGCGAGGCCGGCCTGACCGCCGAACGTATCGAGACCCGCGCCGAGGTCACCCTCGACAAGCAGTCCGACGGTTTCGCCATCACTGCCGTGCACCTGGTGCTCAGGGCGCGCGTGCCGGGGGCGGACGCGCAGACCTTCGAGCAGATCGCCAACAAGGCCAAGGCCGGTTGCCCGGTATCCAAGGTGCTCAACGCGAAGATCAGCCTGGACGCCAGCCTCGACGGCTGAGCGGAACGCTTCCCCAGCCCGGCGAACTGGCCCTGGCCTGCCGCAGTCGAATGCGGCAGGATGCGCTGCGCAGCACTCGGCTGCCAGGCATCGACGAGGAGTGACGGGTCATGAAAACCATCGGGCTGGGGATTGCCGCCTTGCTGTTCAGCGCCACGGCGCTGGCCGCGCCGAAGCCGTGCGAGGAACTCAAGGCGGAGATCGAGACCAAGATCCAGTCGGCCGGGGTGACCTCCTACACCCTGGAGATCGTGCGCAACGACGAAGTCAGCGACCCGAACATGGTGGTCGGCAGTTGCGAGAACGGCACCAAGAAGATCATCTACCAGAAGAACGACGACTGAGCCGCTGCGTTTCAGTACGGCGGGCAGCGGCTGGTCTGGAAGTTCGAACGGGCGACCACCTCGCCACGCTCGTCGCTCAGTAGCGCCAGCGCCCTGCGCAATTGCGGGCGCACCTCCAGGCGATAGCGCCGGCCCGCCTCGAAGCCGTCATAGACCACCTGCTGGTAGCAGTTGATCTGCACCGGCTCGCCGAAGCCGCCGCCCCCGCCGCCGGAACCGCCATAGAGTTCGTACTGGAAGCGCACCTCCAGCACATGGCGTCCCGGAGTGACCTGGAAGTAGCGCCCGTCGCTCAACCGCTCGCCGTCCAGGCGCTCGGCCAGCAGGGTGTTGGCCGGCGCGCTGCGCAGCTCGACCCAGGCCATCTGCGGGTCCGGCTGCGGCAGCGGTCCGGCGCAGCCGGCGAGGAGCAGCAGCGCGAGCGGGACGAGACGGGTGAGTGGACGCATGGGGCGGGCTCCGGAGGGCGTTCAGCTCCTAGCATAGCGCGCTCGCCTTGCGCCGTTCAGACCTTCGCGCAGCGTCCCTCGCGGCCGCGCGCCAGTTCCCTGTTGTCCTGGTCGTAGAGCTTCGCCCAGGGACGGAAGCCGATGTGCCCGGCCTCCAGGCGGTAGCGCTGGCCGGCGCTGAAGTCCTTGAACTTGAGGTTGAGCTGGCAATCGCGCCAGAGCGGGCTGTCCACGGGGCCGATGTTGGTCGGGTCGACGGTGAACTGGTAGCGCACCGTGAGTTCGCGGGTGCCGGGATCGACCTCGAAGTAGCGCGTGCGGTCCCAGCTCTTGTCGTCGACTTCCACGGCGGCGAGATCGGCGTCGGGCTGGGTATCGAGGTCGACCCAGGCGCGGTTCGGGTCGGGGGTGGGCATCAGCAGTGAGCAGCCGCTCAGGACGAGCAGGCCACCGGCAAGCAGCAGCGTACGCATAGAAGACTCCGAAGCTCCTTTAACCCGGCCGCCATCCGTCGCGCCTTGGAAAAACGCCTTGCGTTCCTCCGCCTCGCCGGATCGCGGACCGGTGCTGGTAGGGCGGCGGGCGGTCCGCGTGCTGTGCTATGTTCCGCCCATGCCACGCCGCCTTCGCCATCCGCTTGCTGACCTTCGACTGCCCCGTTGGGTTCCCTGCCTGGCGCTGTTGGCGCTGAGCGGTTGCTCGACCGTCTCCTACTACGGGCAACTGGCCAGCGGCCAGTTCGCCCTGCTGCGCGCCCGCGAGCCGGCCGCCGCGGTGATCGCCGACCCGCAGCGCGACGCGCGCTTGCGCGAACGCCTGGCGAAGGCGGAAAAGGCCCGGCAATTCGCCAGCGAACGCCTCGGCCTGCCGGACAACCGCAGCTATCGCCTGTACGCCGATATCGGCCGGCCCTACGTGGTATGGAACGTGTTCGCCACCCCGGAGCTGTCGCTGCAGCCGGTCACCCATTGCTTCCCCATCGCCGGCTGCGTGGCCTACCGCGGCTACTACAGCGAGGCCGCCGCGCGCGCCGAGGCGGCGCGCCAGCGGGCGCTCGGCGACGACGTCTACGTCGGCGGGGTGCAGGCCTACTCGACCCTCGGCTGGTTCGACGATCCGATCCTCAGCAGCATGCTGCGCTGGGACGACGAACGGCTGGCGACCTTGATCTTCCACGAACTGGCGCACCAGAAGTTCTACCTGCGCGACGACACCGCCTTCAACGAATCCTTCGCCACCTTCGTCGAACAGGAAGGTACCCGCCAGTGGCGCGAGTATCGTGGACTGCCGCCGGCGGACGGCCGCGAGGAGAAGCGCCGCGAGCAGTTCACCGCGCTGGTCCTGGCCAGTCGTGCGCGCCTCGAAGCACTTTATGCCGGGCCGTTGGACGATGCCGCCAAGCGTGCCGGCAAGGCTGCCGAATTCCAGCGCCTGCGCCGCGAGTACGCGGCGCTGAGCCAGCGCGAATGGGGTGGCGAGTCGCCGTTCAAGGCCTGGATCGACGCGCCGTTCAACAATGCCAAGCTGCTTCCCTTCGGCCTCTACGACCAATGGGTGGCGGCGTTCGCCGTGCTGTTCCGCCAGGTCGGCGGCAACTGGCCGGCGTTCTATGCGCGGGTCCGTGCCCTTGGCCAGCTCCCCCTGGCGGAGCGCCAGGCGGCGTTGCAGCGGCTGGCCGCCGCAGCGCCCTGACGCCTGCTCAGGCGGCGAGTTGGTCGGCGTAGCACCAGCGCGTGGCCAGCCGGCCGATCGGCCAGAGCAGCGCCAACAGGCCGACGCCGAGCAGCGCCACCAGCAGCGTATAGCCGATGCCAGCGGGCGCCAGGCCGAGGATCATCAGCAGCGCCAGCCCCCCGCCGACCGCCAGCAGCGCGACGCTCCAGAGCAGCATGGCGACCACCGCGAGCAGCAGCGCGCGGCCGGCGGCGAAGCGTTGCAGGCGCGCCGGCAGGCGCGTGCAGACGGCGCCGAAGAGCAGCGCCGCGGGCAGCGCCACGCCGCTCAGGTACAGGCCGTATAGCCAAGGCTCGTCGTAGCGCAGCAGGGCGTAGGGAAGGAACTGCATCAGCTTGAAACACAGCGTGGCGAAACACAGCGCGGCGCCCAGGGCGACCTGCCAGGCAGCGACGCGGGCTTCTTCCCCTTCGGCCAGGCGCGGCGAGTTCACCCGGCTGCCGAGCAGCACCAGCCCCAACGGCAGCAGGCTGCCCAGGAGCAGGTAGACCCAGCTCATCGCTTCGTTGAACGCCATCAGCCAGACGCCGTAGCTGGATTGCGCCGTCACCCACTGGTAGAACGGCAGCGTCAGCGGTGCCAGGCCGATCCCGGCGAGCATGCCGCAGACCAGGTTGAGCAGACCGTAGCCGATCAGCAGCAGCGCCAGCGGGCGGAACTCGACGAGCTGCCGCTTCTCGCGGTAGGCATGCAGCACCAGCAGGTTGGCCGCCGCGTAGAACACCAGGCCGGTGAACCAGTGCGGTGCCATCAGTTGCAGGTGCTCGGAGAAACGCTGGCGGATCTCGCCGATGTCGTTGTACCACTGGATGCCCAGGCTTACGGCGAAGGACAGGCAGGTGACCAGCGCCAGCACCGCGATGAACGCATAGGGCTGGGTGGTGGCGGGCACCTCTCTGGCCGGCGGCTGCACCGGGGCGGTGGGGGTGGCGAAGGGATTGTCGGTCATGTCAGGCGTCCTTGTCTGAAACGGAGCATGGGTCAGTGGGATTCCAACACCTGCCGCAGGGCGGCGAGGTCGGCGCAGTAATGGGTCGGCTGGTGCGCGCGCAGTTCGTCTTCGCTGCCGAAGCCGTAGCCGACGCCGATGCAGGCGACACCGTTGCGGCTGGCGCCGAGCAGGTCGTGCATGCGGTCGCCGATCATCAGGCAATGCTCCGCTGCCAGGCCTTCGCTGTCGAGCAGATGGCGGATCAGTTCGTCCTTGTGCGTGCGTGTGCCGTCCAGCTCGCTGCCGTAGATCGCCTTGAAGTGACGGTCGAAGGCGAAGTGGCGGGCGATCTCGCGGGCGAACACGCCGGGCTTGCTGGTCGCGACGTAGAGCGTGTGGCCGCGTCCGACCAGGGCTTCGAGCAGCTCGGGAATGCCGTCGAACACGCGGTTCTCGTAGAGACCGGTGACCCTGAAGCGCTCGCGGTAGTGGTTCACCGCCTCCCAGGCGCGCGCTTCGTCGAAGCCGTAGGTCTGCATGAAGCACTGCAACAGCGGGGGGCCGATGAAGTGTTCCAGGCGCGCCAGGTCCGGCTCGTCGATGCCCAGGCGGGCGAGGGCGAACTGCACCGAGCGGGTGATGCCCTCGCGTGGGTCGGTGAGGGTGCCGTCGAGATCGAAGAGGATGTTCGGGTAGCGCAGCGTGGCGTCACGCATGGTAGTCCTCGGCGATGTGCAGGTCCTTGAGCTTCACGTAGTTGCCGGCGGTGTAGGTGAAGAAGCCGCGCTCCCTGTCGCTCAGCGGACGGGCCTTCTTCGCCGGGCTGCCGACGTAGAGGAAGCCGCTCTCCAGCACCTTGCCCGGCGGCACCAGGCTGCCGGCGCCGAGGATCACTTGGTCCTCGATCACCGCGCCGTCCATGACGATCGAGCCCATCCCCACCAGCACCCGGTTGCCGATGCTGCAACCGTGCAGCAGGACCTTGTGCCCGACGGTCACTTCGTCGCCGATGCTCAGCGGAAAACCGTCCGGGTTGAAGGGGCCGGCGTGGGTGATGTGCAGCACGCTGCCGTCCTGGATGCTGCTGCGCTGGCCGATGCGGATGCGGTGCATGTCGCCGCGGATCACCACCAGCGGCCAGACCGAGCTGTCGGCGCCGATCTCGATGTCGCCGACGAGCACGGCCGAGGGATCGACGAAGACCCGCTCGCCGAGCAGTGGCGTTTTGCCCTGGTAGGAACGAATGGTCACGATAGTTTTCCTCAGGCTGCGGATGCCGCCGATTGTATTTAAGATGGTCGGGTATTTCCTTAGCCAAGGTTGCCAACGTGAGCGCGAATCCCCTTCTGCAGGCCTACGACCTGCCGCCTTTCTCCTCCATTCGCCCGGAACACGTGAAGCCGGCCATCGAGCGGATCCTCGCCGATAACCGCGCCGCCATCGCCCGCCTGCTGGAAACCCAGCGCGAGCAGCCGACCTGGAAGGGCCTGGTGCTGGCGATGGACGAACTCAACGACCGTCTGGGCGCCGCCTGGAGTCCGGTCAGCCACCTCAACGCGGTGTGCAACAGCGCCGAGCTGCGCGAGGCCTATGAGGCCTGTCTGCCGGAGCTGTCGGCCTACTCCACCGAGCTGGGGCAGAACCGCGCCCTGTTCGAGGCCTACGAGGCGCTGGCGAAGAGCCCCGAGGCGGCCGGCTTCGACGTGGCCCAGAAAACCATCCTCGAACACGCCCTGCGCGACTTCCGCCTGTCCGGCATCGACTTGCCGGCGGACAAGCAGAAGCGCTATGCCGAGGTGCAGTCGCGCCTGTCCGAGCTGGGTAGCCGTTTCTCCAACCAGCTGCTCGACGCCACCCAGGCCTGGACCAAGCATGTCACCGACGAAGCCGCGCTGGCCGGCCTGACCGATTCGGCCAAGGCCCAGATGAAGCAGGCCGCCGAGGCCAAGGGCCTGGACGGCTGGCTGATCAGCCTGGAGTTCCCCAGCTACTACGCAGTGATGACCTATGCCGATGACCGCGCCCTGCGCGAAGAGGTATACGCCGCCTACTGCACCCGCGCCTCCGACCAGGGCCCGAACGCCGGGCAGAACGACAACGGTCCGGTGATGGAAGAGATCCTCGACCTGCGCCAGGAGCTGGCCGGCCTGCTCGGCTTCGCCAACTACGCCGAGCTGTCGCTGGCGACCAAGATGGCCGAGTCCAGCGACCAGGTGCTCAGCTTCCTCCGCGACCTGGCGGTGCGCAGCAAGCCGTTCGCCGCCCGCGACCTGGAGCAGCTGCGCGCCTACGCCGCCGAGCAGGGCTGCACCGAATTGCAGAGCTGGGACGCCGGCTACTACGCCGAGAAACTCCGCGAGGCGCGCTACAGCGTGTCCCAGGAGGCGCTGCGTGCCTACTTCCCGGTGGACAAGGTGCTTTCCGGCCTGTTCGCCATCGTCGGGCGCCTCTACGGCATCCAGATCCGCGAACTGCACGATTTCGAACGCTGGCACGCCGACGTACGCCTGTTCGAGATCCTCGAGAACGGCGAGCACGTCGGCCGCTTCTACTTCGACCTCTATGCCCGCGCCAACAAGCGCGGCGGTGCCTGGATGGACGGCGCCCGCGACCGCCGGCGCGACGCCCAGGGCCGGCTGATCGACCCGGTGGCCTACCTGGTGTGCAACTTCACCCCGGCGGTGAACGGCAAGCCGGCGCTGCTGACCCACGACGAGGTCACTACCCTGTTCCACGAGTTCGGCCATGGCCTGCACCACCTGCTGACCCGCGTCGAGCATGCCGCCGCCTCCGGGATCAACGGGGTGGCCTGGGACGCCGTCGAGCTGCCCAGCCAGTTCATGGAGAACTGGTGCTGGGAACCGGAAGGCCTGGCGCTGATCTCCGCCCACTACGAGACCGGCGAGGCGCTGCCGCAGGACCTGCTGGAGAAGATGCTGGCGGCGAAGAACTTCCAGTCCGGGATGATGATGGTCCGCCAGCTGGAGTTCTCCCTCTTCGACTTCGAGCTGCACGCCACCCACGGCGACGGCCGCAGCGTGCTGCAGGTGCTCGAGAGCATCCGCGACGAAGTGGCGGTGATGCGTCCGCCGGCGTACAACCGCTTCGCCAACAGCTTCGCGCACATCTTCGCCGGCGGCTACGCGGCCGGTTACTACAGCTACAAGTGGGCCGAGGTGCTGTCCGCCGATGCCTTCTCGCGTTTCGAGGAAGAAGGCGTGTTCAACCCCGATACCGGGCGTGCCTTCCGCGAGGCGATCCTGGCCCGCGGCGGCTCCCGCGAGCCGATGCTGTTGTTCGTCGATTTCCGCGGTCGCGAGCCGTCCATCGACGCCCTGCTGCGTCACTCCGGGCTGGTCGGGGAGGCCGCATGAGCCCGGCGATCACCAGGAAGCGCTTCATCGCCGGGGCGGTCTGCCCGGCGTGCAGCGAACAGGACAAGATCCAGATGTGGGAAGAGGACGGCGTGCCGCACCGCGAATGCGTGGCCTGCGGCTACGCCGACACGCTCAACGCCCAGGGCCAGTCGATCCCAAAGGAGCTGGGTACGCGGGTCAACCAGAACGCGCCGAAGCCGGCCAACCCGAAGGTGCAGTCGGTGCAGTTCTTCCCCAATCCCAAGCTGAAGAAGAAGCCCGACGCCTGACCGCTCGCCGCCGACCGGCGGCGATGGCTGTGGGCCGGGGCCCGGTGCGATACTGTATCCATATACAGTATTTCGCCGGGTTCCCCTCATGAGCGCTCCCCTGCCCCCGCGCGGTCGCGGTACCGCCAGCAACCCCCTCAACCGCTTCGCCCCGACCCACAGCGAGGCCTTCGACGATGGCTGGGAGCAGGACGTGCCGCCGATCCAGCTCACCGAGGTGCGCGAGGAGATCGCCCGCACGGTGATCTCCCGCAACCAGTCGCCGGACCTCCCTTTCGATCGTTCGATCAATCCCTACCGTGGTTGCGAGCATGTTATCGTCGAAACAAAAATGTATGGCCAGACTGTCTAGTGATGCTTGATATTGCTGGCTAAAGACCCAATCCAATTGGAGGTCAGATGCCACGCAAACCCTTCTCCAAGTCTGCCCTTGAGTCGAGTGAACGACCGCTCCTCCAGCGCAAGCTGCCAGAAAACACCCCCCAAGCAATCCAAAAAAGAAGCACTGCAAGGGGACAAGTGGATGTTTCAGCTCAAGGGTTGCTTGTCCGAAACAAGACCACTGGCACCAAGGACTTCGTCCGTGACTTCACCGATTTTGTCAATGAGTATCCGCACCATAAATTAATTGTTCAGCAGTTACTCATAGGTGCGCAGCTCCATGCCGCAAAAAGATTGATCACGTATCAATCCCATCAAGACATCTATTACTCAATCCAAGAGTTTGTGCTGTTTCTAAATAGCGCTGAGCCGATCAATAAATCAGTCAAAGGTGTTGCTGATGTCGATGGGCAGGTATGCATGAATTTTAGGTCATTTTTAATTCGTTCGTATCCAGGCCGCACCGTAAATAGAAAAAGATACGGTGCATTAAAAAATATATTCATCTCGTTGAAAAATAAATATAAAGGGCAGGGCTGGGTCGGCAAAGAGTTTCAATGGCCACTTGGACCGGCGATGAACGAGCAAGTAACAGAAGGATATAGCAGGGAGATTCATAATAAGCTTGTAGAGGGATGCCTGGTTGATATTAAGTTTATTATGAAGTGGATGGAGAGTTACAAAGGTCTAGTGAAAGACGGGCAACCAATGCTGGAATACGATCTTTCATTAGAAAACTTGATGTTTGATCTAGTTATGAATGAGCAGGCCAAAAGATCCAATGGGTCGATCAAGGCGACACATGTTAAGGGGTTTGAGTGGGTCATACGCATCACTGGAGATGTTAAATATTACATACGGGAAAATGGAATAAGTATAGAGAAGTTTCTGGGCATTTACCGAGCCCGCGCCCATGAACTGGCGGCTAAAGGTCGCCCTGTAGTTGGTACTGAGGTCAGTGAACGGGGGATGGTGTATGGCTGTGATCGAGAAGAATCTGGGCGAATTGCAACTGCAAATGTAGGAAGACTTTATCCTGATTGGCCTATGCAAGTGAGCTTCGAGGAAGCTGGACATCTCTTTTCCTCTGAGTGGAGTAAAAACACCGCTCACGGAACAAACAAAAAATATTCTACGCTGGAAAAAAGATTACGGTCGGCCTTGATGTATATGAGGGTCGGGCCAGAGCACCTACCCTATGAAGTAGGTCAAATGGCATACTTCAGCAGAGTAGCTTTCACAATGGGAACTATATTCCCATTCTTTCTCTTCGTGATGTTGCAGACGGGCTGGAACTTTGAGGTTGTGGTATCGATAAGCGATAACCTAGACGACCACATTGAGGAGGACCTTCTGGATGATGACTATGTGATTATTTATGGGTACAAGGGACGGTCCGACAAAAGCCAAATGCATAGATCAAACAAGCGAGATAAGTTTGGCGCGTATCAGGTCTTGCGCTTTGTTGCCGCTGAAGTAACCAAGCATTTGTCGTCGCCTCATTATTTAAAGGGTAAATTATTCCAGTGTGTCATTTCGAAGAATCTTTGGAATAAGTTTGGTCGCTTATGCGCGCCCGTAACCACTACGAATTTTGGGCACGCTTCAACGGAGTTTCTACTTCGCCACGGCATAAAATTGGATACGGATACCAAGTCCCCCAGAATTGAAACGAAACGTCTTCGAACTACCTATGAAACTCGACGGAGAGAACAGGGTTTAGATATTGACGAGGTTTCGGCAATGATGGGGCATTCGAATCTCGATACCACAGTAAATCATTATGATAGTGACTGGGGGGCGGCAGAAATATTAAATGGTCGTCTAAGGAAGATTCAGAGAAAACATGAAGAAGATTTTAGAAGTTACTCAGCAAATCTTCTTACAGATGTGTCTTTGGTTGAGCTGCGTGAAGCCACTCTACGTTGCGGTAGCAAAGAAGAACTAAGGTCAGTTGTTGCACCATTAGTCGGTAGGCTGAATTCTTCTGAAGATGCGGTAATACAGTTGCTTTCTCCGGAAGGTCAGACATTCATTGCAAGTTGTCTAAACTCAAGGCGACCAGATTGGCCAGGCGCTGAAAGTTTTCTTAGGACGGATACGCCGTGCAACTACTTCAATCGTTGTCCGTTATGCTCACAGTGTGTGATCTTCAAAGAAGCATTACCTTTTATTGCAAGAAGAATTTCCGACCTTGACGGTCTGAGGGAGCGGTTAAATCCCTTAGAATGGGAGAAAAGCTATCGGGCTGAGTATTTAGGGTGGAAGGGGGTTATAGAGGGCTGGGGGGACCCGATTGAGATTGCGGAGGCAATAGATCAATCGAAACATCACTGCTATGCACTGCCATTGACAATGATAGGGCTCTCATGACAACTCCAACACGTGACCAATTAAAAGCAGTTTTAGAAGAAATAAGAAGTGGACTGGGTTATTACGAGGAAGAGTCAGAGCCTATCTCTGCTGAAGAAGATGATGAGGCTCTGAGTGGCGACTCTTCACTTGGGCTCATTTTCGATAATGTAAATATACTCAATCTTTCAAAAATAGATAAGAGCGAGTGGAGTTATATTAGGGTAAGTCCTAGAAGCTCTTTCGGCGATCCGGTTTGGGATTTTGGGGATTACCCCTCACCCTATGGATACCCCATACGAATCAATTTTGATTATGATAATATGTATGGTGTGAATGTTTGTGGCGTAGGGCACGAACATTGGGTGAATATTGCTAGGGCGCTGCTATTTTACCGTGTACCGCATTTCGGAATTCATGGTCGTGTTAATGCTTATACATCTCTAGAGACAGATAAAACTAAAGTATTAAGACTTGTCGGGTTGTTTCATGCCGAGGGTCTATATTTAGGTTCTGATAATTCACCAGATTATAGGACGGTGAATGATTTGGCCAAGTCGAGTGTGGAGCACTATATAGAGTCGCTTCCCACCTCTGGAATTAAGTGGGAGTTCTGTTACTTAATGTCCTTCTGGCAGGGCATGTCATCGATGGGTATGCTTCCGCCAGAGTACTCACTATACGATTCATACGTAACTAAAGATCTTGTCGCCAAATATAGAAGAGAATACGACGAGTCCTCTCGACCTTTCGAACCAATTCCGCTCGATGACTATGCAGAAATATTTAAATACTGCGTGGGATTTGTTGAAAACTATAGCGCTGATGTCCTATGGTTGTATAAAAACTTTGCACCAACGATAGTAGGCGCTTTTGAGACTCCCGAAAAGCTTGCCGCGATTAATTTTGGTGTTTCAACGGCGTCCGTTGAGGGGGTTGAAAGATTTAGGGATTATAAGCCAAAGTTGCTAGATAACGGTATGCCCTGGTGGGGAATAGTAATCAAAGAAAGAACGCATGAGAATGATGAGGGGCAGTATTTAAATCAAGCAGCTGTAATTAGCGTCGTTGTAGCTCTGATAGATGCGTGTATCGTACTTCTTCTTTGTCTGACTGGCATGCGTCGATCAGAGGTCATTGGACTTAAGGTGGATTGTCTTTCATTTAAGGCTGATGGATATTGGCTTACTTATACTGTTTTCAAAACTTCGATTTCTTCACAGGGCGATATTAAAACAATACCTATTCCGAAAATTGCTGCGGACGCAATTGAAGTCGTAGTAGAAATGGGACGTGATGCTCGTGCTTATGGTAAGCACGACTATCTGTTTGCCAAGATACCAAAGTTCAGTTTTGGAAACATTCCGCAGACCACTGGGATTGAGCGATCTTGCAATCGAGTGGCAGGCAACCTAGGTATTCAATATAGAGTACACCCACATCGTTTTCGGAAGTCTCTAGCCCTTTATATAATTCATCAAGACTCGCGTAATCTAGAAATTATTAAACGCCTTTTTTCTCACCGTAGCTTAAAAATGACGCTAAAGTACATCCTTTCTTTACCTGGCGTGAACGATGAAGTCAAAGCTACCTTGATTGAGGAAAATACGGAGATTCTTGTCGAAGTTTTGCAAGGAGTCATTTCTGGTCAAATTGGGGGCATTGGCGGGAAAAGGTTGGCCAAGACTGCTAATTCTTCTCCAATACTCAGGGCTAAATTGCAAAACGCGGGGAAAGAAAGCTTAAGTCAGTATGTCGCATCTTTGCTTGATGAAGGTGTGAAGCTTTTGCATAGAACGAATCTTGCAATCTGTTTGCGAACGCCAGGACTTACCAGCGAGTCACCTTGTGATGCTAAGAATGATAGCCCTGGGTCGAGGCTTCATCCAAATTTGTTTGCGTGTGACCCATATAATTGTAGATATGCTGCATTTGTCGAGGCTAATGTTCCATCATTAAAGAATGAGATAATTTTCCACGATAATATGATTAAGCATAGGTACTGTGGAGCGACTCAGAAGGAGTATTCGCAGAAACGAATCGCTGAAGCTTTTAAGAGGCTTCACGAGGTTGTAGGGGATGAGGCACATAATTTCCTTAAGCAGGTAGCGAATGGCTAAGCAAGAACTGCTCAACCGGGTATATGGGACTATTTCAGCGCTCCACAGAGGCGGCCGAAAAAAAATATCCGTGATGGAGGTTGCTAAATTATCTGGTGTCGCTCGGGCAACAATCAATCAAAAGCATGATCCTGACTGGGTGAAGGTCAGGGAAGTCATAAAAAGAACAGTTCATTCGGGGGGGGATGTAGAGGATTCAAGTGTGGTTTTCGAACAACCACTCAAAAACTCTCAAGAAATACATCATCGACTGAAAGAGTTGGAGGAGCAGTTATCCCTACTAAGGGAGAGAGCTAACACCACATATAATCAGTTGATCGAGAGGGTGCAATATTACTTTGCGTTGGCTAGTGAAAAGCCAGCTAAGCAAGTTGAGAAGGCTAAGGTCCTTCAAGAGCTAACTCATCAGAAGAATCAGAACGCAATTTTGCGTGCAGATCTCAAGGCGGCTCTTGCTGAATCATTAACTCCTGCGGTATCAGGAATTATTACTTCAAAAATTATTTTGGAAGTGCCTAATGCAGTATCAGAATCTGAGGCCATTCTGAATTTTTTGGAGAAACTGGACTCGTTATCTAATCAAAATCGATCTTCACTTGTTACCACAGTCTACATAATGTTCGGTCTTCCAATGTGCGGCAAGTCATCTTGGATTGAAAACCACAAGCCATCTACTCCAGGTGTATCCTTATATGTTAGTGGAGCAAGTGATACAGTTTCAATTCGGAGTTTGTTAATTTCTAGAATTAGGAAGGAATTTAACGTGCCTGTGCACTGTGTTCGATTTAGTATAGGCCTTGATGTCTGTATCTCTAGGGCCGAAAAACAGTTCAATGGTGCGGCTCTTGAATTGAATATTTTATCCATTAAAGGTGCGGCTGCGCGGCTCGAAGAAATACAATTCAGCGAAAATTTCGACTCAATCATTTTGGCATGAAATCAGTGAATGGTCTGAAGCGTTTCCAATCGTTTGTTGAAGAGCGACGTCGCTTGGGAGACTGGGCGGAATACGGTTCAGCAGATATGACTAGGCTTTCAAGAGTAAAGCTTGTTGAAGCATGTGGGATTAAGCGGAGCTTAATTTATCAAAATTCACAGGTAGTAGCTCTGCTTCGTGACCTAGAATCCGAATTAAGAGCACATGGTGTTCTATATGCGCGCAGTGCGGATACTAATTGTGTTCCCCAGAATGGTTCAACTCATGACGAGGAATTTGAGCTACGGTTAGTTGATTTATCTGCTTCGCTTTGTCAGTTTAATCAGTATTTAAGTGATGTTTCTAAGTCACTTCTGATGTACCCCTTATCGAGGCCAAAATAATTGTGTGTATCCTTCATTTTGGAAACGGTTTGGCCAGCCACTCTGGCTATATGCGAGCGCGCGTAGGAATTTATTTTGATGATAATCACAACGTCCTTGAAGCACCGACCATGTGGGCGATGGCTGTCTCGAAGATACGTTCAAGGAGTGATGAAACGACAAGAAACTATGCGAATATCCTGAGAAGGTTTTTGCAGTGGTTGGACGATAGCCCAATCGAAGGGGGTGAAGTTGTATTTGGTGCGCAGAACTGGCAGTTGGTGGATGAGGATGTTTTTGATGCCTTCCTTGTTCACATAGCATCTCCAACGGATGCGCTTCCTGATGGTCCGTCTCACAAAACCATGTATCACATTGCGGCAAGGGTCTGGAGCTTCTATCAGTGGGCCGAAAGGCAGGGCTATAAACACTATTTGGATATCAGTAGGACTGATATCCGATACATGCTGAAAGACCAGAAACTCCTGGCCCATATCAACCCAGGGGTTAAAGTTACTACCTTGGGATTTAATCTGCCCAGTGGTAGACCAGCAATGCATCAACGAGAAATGCAGAAATTTGTAAGGCAAACTGATTATGAAATAGCTCTCGGTGTGATGAATGATCCTGTTTATCAAATTATCGCAGCGATCATACGAATTACCGGGCTTAGACCGATTGATCTTTTTCAATTGCCCTACCGAGGGAAAAATGAAAATTATGGATTCATTCCTTATGATGAGGGTGAGTACCCAGAAGGGTTAGATAATGGAGCTATCTATTATTATTTTAGGTCCAAGGGAAAATGGCGTTCCATAGACTTTCCAGGGAAGCTGTGGAGAGTTATTTGCGAGTATTATTTACCCTTAAGGCGGCAACGAGCGAAGCTATATGAGGCTAAGCATGGCATTCCACCAAGGAATAGCGACTTGTTTCTTTCCGCTCGTGGTGATGTTGTTACTCATGGAATGCTTGGTTATAACTTTAGCAAGGTGGTTTCTGCAGCGAAGAACTCCGAGAGCGCTACTGATTTTAAAGCCATACGATTCAATGCACGAATGCTCAGGCACACCTGTGCGACATATTTTGTTTATGAGGCGTTGAAAGCCCAGAATAGACTTGGAAGGAGTTTTGTTTACGATGCAGCGCTCGACGAAGATCTCAGGAAAATGCTGGGCCACACTAATGTTAGAACTACACTTGAATACTATGTTCATCTAGTCAACCGATATGTGCACGACAATCTTCTGACTGATCTTCATCGCTCACGCGTTGATGCTGGTTTGTCCGCTATTTTAGACCGACATAATTACTCTGAGATTGTGGTATAGAACAGGCACTAGAGATGCTGCCTTCTTGGTGAGCAGCTCTGGACACGTCGATATGGTCCGCCTTCAGTCTCTTGGGGCGGCATTGGCCTGAACCCGCAGTCCAAGCTTGCCGCAATTTCCCCAATAATTTTCCTACCTGATTCCTGCGTTGGGAGGGTGTTCCGTGTGTTCTTTTTAGCGCAAGGCAGCTCGCGCGGTGAAATTATGTATTTTCACATAATTGCGCATAATTTAGAAATCTTGGCAGCAACGGCTTGATTCACCGCCCGGTTAGCAACTTTTCCATAGGTATTTGTTGGATAGGCGGAAATATTTGCGTGACAGGTGGAAGCTGGAACTATCTTCCGTCCTGGCCAAGTGACAGTATGCTCAATGTCTTGAGCACCTGGTTACTATGCCGAGGTGTCCTTATCTTCAGTAACTGGGCGGCCGCATGGAGGCACCATGACCACAGACCAGATCCCTGCTTCCTCTCTCACCGATAGCCCACCCTTGATCCCAGCGGGGCCTTCCCCCAAAGCAGCTGCAGCTATCGACACCCCACCGATCCGGCTCGCCTGCCTTGAGGTCTGTAATTTTCGACGCCTGGCCAAGACCCGACTTGAGCTCGACGAGGTCACTACCATTTTGGTAGGTGCCAACAACAGCGGCAAAACTTCCCTTCTTACAGTCCTCCGCAACTTCTTGAGCGAGTCACCCGGATTCCGCGCGTTCGACATTAGCCTTTCGCAGTGGGCGAAGCTGCGCGAGGTATGCCACCGCTGGGAGGCACTTGATGAGGATCCCACGACGGACTCCAAGGATGCCGAATCATGGGAGGCCGAGTATCAGGAACTCCAGGCGTGCATGCCCTTCATTGATCTTTGGTTCGACGCTAAGGAGGGGGCGTACAGCCATGTTGCGCCGTTCATCACCTCGCTGAAGTGGTCGGGTGGCGCAGTTGGTGTACGGGTACGGCTCGAACCTGTTGCAGACGCGAACGAACTTCGCAATCTGGCTTGGCGCTACCGTGAGGCGCGCGCCCCGGTCCGAGAGCTTCCGAAGGATGGCCATGCCTGGCCGATAGATCTGCTTGACTACTGGCTTAGACATTCTGCGGATCTGCGACGCATAGCCGCTTACCGTCTCGACCCCGTGAAGGGCCCCTTGGCCGATAAATCGCGCCGTGACTTGCAGGAGCTGCCACTTGGATCACAACCGATCGAGTTGCAGCATCTGCGCAAGCTCATTCGTGTGGATTTTGTACCGGCTCAACGAGGACTCGGTGCCGAAGAAGACGAAATGCGGTCAGAGTCCGCAAGTTCTCGGCCCGGATTGTTCTCAAGCCAACTCATGAAGTTCGCTCGGCAACACTTGAACGTAGCCCCATCCGGTCACGGACATCGAGAAGACTTGGTCAAGGCCGTTGCTAATGCACAAGCAGACCTCGACAAATCTATCTACAAGGCGTTAAAGCCAGCGATGGAGGACGTGGAGATTCTGGGTTACCCAGGCCTGCATGACCCTCACCAGTTCCATTTTCGTACAAGAATCCAGACCGCAGACCTTCTTGCTCACAGCACGGCCGTACAGTACCTCCTGGACAAAACTGCTGTTGATGAGTCCTTGCCTGAACACTCTATTGGCCTCGGCTATCAGAATCTGCAGTCGCTGAGCTTCATGCTCGTGTCATTCCGCGCCGCACGCCTCAATCCGCCGCAGGGCAGTCCGGCGGCAGTTCACCTCGTGATGGTTGAAGAACCTGAGGCCCATTTGCACGTTCAGGTTCAACGAAATTTTTCGAAGAACGCCCACGAGCTCATTCGTCCAAAGGAGCAGGTGCATAGCTACCTCCGCAGTCAACTGCTGATCAGCACGCACTCGAGCCATCTGGCTCATGGAGACAACTTCACGCGTCTGCGGTACGTGAGGCGGGTGGCCAGCACGGTGCTTGGCGCAAAACCCAGCACGCAGGTCGTTAACCTGGGCGATGCGTTCGGCGAAGACGCTCCAACCAGGACGTTCGCCGAACGCTACTTTCAGGTGCAACACACCGACCTGCTTTTCGCTGACGCCGCCATCTTCGTGGAAGGAACAGCAGAGAGAATGCTGGTGCCACTTTTCATCGAGCGGGATTTCCCCAAACTTGCCAAGAAGTATGTTTCTTTCCTCGACATCGGCGGTAGCCACGCTCACCGCCTTAAACCCCTGGTGGAGCGATTGGGGATTCCGACGATCGTTATCACTGACTTGGATCCGGTTCTGCCAACCCGAACCGATAAGGGGCGCCTAGTCCGGGCAGCGGTGCACATCGCCGGCCAAGAAAAATTGGAGTGTGGGAATGACACATTGACCTCATGGCATCCGATGCTGGCGGAGTTTCAAGCTTTTGGTAAGCCGACGCCTGCCCAGCTGGTGTGGACATCCGACACAGGCGTTCAAGTCCGCTTCGCGTGGCAGCTTCCGGTTGCGGCTGCCAGCGAGCAGTGGCCCAGCTCGTTTGAGGACTCTCTAGTTCTCTCCAACATCGATTGGTTCAAAGCGTTGGAAGAGGAGGTTGACCCAATCACCGCTGCCAAAGTAAAGCACCGCGGCACCTTGGCAAAGGTGATAGGTCTTGTGCTCGACTACCCAGACCACGCCGAGCTGCTCAAGGAACTCCATGCGATGCTCCGCGGGAGCTTCAGTAAAGGAGATTTCGCGGCAACCCTGTTCGAACGGCTAAATGCTGGCCAAGACCTGAAATGCCCCGCATACATCACAGACGCGCTCACCTGGCTGAGCGGGCAACTCAACGTCACTGCGGGAGAGACCCCTTGAGTACCGCTCTGCCATCGTTTGGAAACGATCGCGACGCTCATGTCGTCGAAGATATCTGCGGCTACATCACGACAACCCCGCCTCGGAGTTTCTTTCTCTTCGCTGGCGCAGGGTCCGGAAAGACTCGCACGCTAATTGAGGTTTTGCGTCGAGTTACTGGAGTGATAAAGCATGAAGCGGGGGCTCACTATGCCGAACGACTTAGGTCTCGTGGACAGTCGGTGCGTGTTATCACCTACACCAAAAACGCGACCGCCGTCGTCAACGGTCGTCTCGGCGAAAATTACCTGACCGAAGTATCGACCATCCATTCCTTTTGCTGGGAACTCATCCAGGGCTTTGATGATGACATCCGGGAAGCCTTGCTTGCGTTCAATGCCGAAGATCTTGTGGCTGCCAAGGCCCATGCGATGGGTAAGAAAAGGGGCGAGTCCGACACCGACCGGCGGAAGTATGCGGAGATCGAGGCAGAGGCGGAGGAATTACGAAAGACTGATGAATTTAGGTATAGCCCGGACAGAAACACATTCGGTCCGGGGGCGCTATCGCACACCAACGTCCTGGACGTGACCGCATGGCTAATTGTTAAACGCCCAACGCTGCAGCGCATCCTAGAAGACCGTCACCCCCTCATCCTTATTGATGAATCCCAGGACACGATGAAGGGAGTACTTGATGCACTATTTGAACTCTCCAAAAACCGTCCGGATCGCATCACATTGGGGCTCCTCGGGGATCATCGGCAGCGAATCTACCCTGACGGTCACCACGACTTACCGTCACACGTGCCGGAAGATTGGGCGCGCCCTGCATTGCAGATGAATCATCGTAGCCAAAAGCGCATTGTTGAACTCATTAACAAGATTTGGGACTCGGACATCGAGGGCCGTACTCAGCCCAAGACTGGTGTCCCCCAGCACCCTAGGACAGAGAAAAACGGTGGAACCGTTCGAATCTTTGTCGGCGATGCTAAGACCGATTCCGCCGAAAAGATCCGGAGGGAAACGGAATGCGCGTTGGCCATGTCGGCCGAAACTGCCTTATCCGCCTGGCAAGAGCGTGGGAGTGGCTACAAAACCCTCGCCCTTGAACACAAACTTGCCGCCAAACGAGGCAATTTTTACGAGGCATACCGCGCGATGGAGCTGCTGGACAAGGATGCCGCAGTGCCTAAGAGCAATGGCGAGCGGACGGGGCCCACTATGGTGAGGCCGCTCCTCGGCCCAATGGTTGAACTTGCAGAATGTCTGCAGCCTGATGGTTCAGTGAACGAGTTCGCCGTCATGGATGTGTTGCGTAGGCACGGCGCACTTGCAAAGGTCCCGGAATCTCGCGCCGAGCGTCAGGCCGCGCTGGACAAAGCTCACGCTGCAGTTATGAGGTTCGCATCCGCCGCCACCAAGCCCGGAATAACCGTGCGAGAAGTCTTGGAACCGATCATCGAAGCCAGCCTCTTCGAAGTGGATAGTCGCCTAGTTGAGGCCTACGGTGATTCGTCGCCTCCTCCTCCAGAGCCAAAGACAAGGAGCAAGGAAGCGAAGGAGGACCGACGTAAGCGTGGCTGGCACGCCCTCTTCGGCACGCCCTGGCAAGAAATTGCTCGTTATCACGCCTATCTTGGGGGTGAAACCGAACTCGCGACGCATCAAGTCGTTAAAGGCTCTGAGTTCAAGCATGTCATGGTCATCATGGATGATGAGGAAGCTGGCGGCACGTGGTTCTCCTACGACAAGCTCTTCGGCGCTGAGGAATTGAGCCCGACTGATCTTGAGAACGTTGAAGGGGGAAAAGAGACCACTATTGATCGGACCCTAAGGCTACTTTATGTCACCTGCAGTCGAGCCGAGGAAAGCCTCGCTCTGGTTCTTTGGGCGAAGAACCCCGCTACAGCGCTCGACGCAATCAAACAGTCCGAATGGTTTACCGAGAACGAGCTTACCGCTTTGTAGTAGCTACTGCAGGCGCGTTGCGATGACCACGCGATTTTACAATTGTCGGTTTCCCTGCACTGGCGTTGGGTCTCCCTCAGCCGCTTGCCTTGTTATGCGACTAGATGATCTGTCTCGAAGAAACAAGCTTCAACCTCAGCGAGGTGCGACGGTAACTGCCGAATCAATCGCTGCCAGCCAAAGTGGCAACAGGCTTCGAGAACGGTATGGGAGTGCATACGGTCAGGACAAATCGGGAAGGTGCCGCCGGCTGACTTGCCTCTGTAGATAGGTCTGGACGCATCAGCGCTTTAAACGCCAACGGCTTTGGGTTCGAAGTGATTTCGCCTGCCCCTCTTCAGTTACACTCGGCGCTTTGCACGCCTTTCAAGGAGCAGTTGCGTGAACACGGAAAACCATTCCCAGACGGCCGCTTTCCTCTGGTCGATTGCCGACCTGCTGCGCGGTGATTTCAAGCAGTCCCAGTACGGTCGCATCATCCTGCCGTTCACCCTGCTGCGGCGGATGGAGTGTGTGCTGGAGCCGACCAAGGAAGCGGTGATCCGTGAGTCCTATGCGCAGGAAGGCCGGCCTGATCTGGTGCGTGAGCGTCTGTTGCTACGCGCCGCCGGCCAGCAGTTCTTCAATGCCTCCAAGCTGACCCTCGGTACCCTGTCCGACACCCAGACCGCCGCCGACTTGATGAGCTACGTGCAGTCCTTCAGCAAGGACGCCCGCGAGATCTTCGAGCACTTCCACTTTGAAGACTTCGTGCAGCAGCTCTCTGCGGCCAACCTGCTGTACCAGGTGGTGCAGCGCTTTGCCGCGACTGACCTGAGCCCGGAGCGCATCAGCAACTTCGGCATGGGCATCATCTTCGAAGAGCTGATCCGCAAGTTCGCGGAAAGCTCCAACGAAACCGCCGGGGAGCACTTCACCCCGCGCGATATCGTGCACCTGACCACCTCCCTGGTGATCACCGGGCAGGACGACAAGCTCAAGCCCAACAGCATCGTCACCATCTACGACCCGACTGCCGGCACCGGCGGCTTCCTCTCCGAGGGCGACGAGTACATCCAGTCCATCAGCCAGCAAGTCACCGTGTCGCTGCACGGCCAGGAGCTCAACCCCGAGTCCTATGCCATCTGCAAGGCGGACATGCTGATCAAGGGTCAGGACGTCACCAGCATCAAGCTGGGCAACACCCTGTCTGACGACCAGCTGGCCGACAGCCGCTTCGACTTCATGCTCAGCAACCCGCCGTTTGGCGTGGAGTGGAAGAAAGTCCAGAAGCAGATCACCGACGAGCACAGCGAAAAGGGCTTCAACGGCCGCTTCGGCCCGGGCCTGCCGCGCGTGTCCGATGGCTCGCTGCTGTTCCTTCTGCACCTGGTCAGCAAGATGCGTGACCCGCGTGAAGGCGGCTCGCGCATCGGCATCATCCTCAACGGCTCGCCACTGTTTACCGGCGGCGCCGGTTCGGGCGAGTCGGAGATTCGCCGCTACCTGCTGCAGAACGATCTGGTCGAAGCCATCATCGCCCTGCCCACCGACATGTTCTACAACACCGGCATCGCCACCTATGTGTGGGTGCTGAGCAACCACAAGGCCGCTGTGCGCCAGGGCAAGGTGCAGTTGATTGATGGCAGCCAGCACTTTGCCAAGATGCGCAAGTCCCTCGGCAGCAAGCGCCAGTACCTCACCGAGGAGCAGATCGACGAGCTGGTGCGCCTGTATGGCCGCTTCGAGCAAACCGCGCAGAGCAAGATCTTCCCCGTCGAAGCCTTTGGCTACCGGCGCATCACTGTCGAGCGCCCGCTGCGCCTGAACTTCCAGACCAGCGCCGAGCGCATCGAAAAAGTGCAGGAAGAAAAAGCCATCGAGAAGATGGACGCCCCGGCACGCCAGCGCCTGATCGAAGCCCTGCAGGCGATGGACGAAAGCCAGCTGCACCGCAACCGCGAGCAGTTCAGCAAGCTGCTGAAAAAGGCGCTCAGCGCTCACGATGTATCGCCCAGCACGCCCGAACTGAAGGCCATCCTCAACGGCTTAAGCGAGCGCGACCCCGAGGCGGATATCTGCCTGGTCAGAGGCCAGCCGGAAGCCGATGCCGGCCTGCGCGACAACGAAAACGTGCCGCTGGGCGAGTCGGTGTACGACTACTTCGAGCGCGAAGTAAAACCCCATGTGCCGGATGCCTGGATCGACGAGAGCAAGCGTGATGAACAGGACGGCGAAGTCGGCGTGGTCGGTTTTGAGATTCCCTTCAACCGCCACTTCTATGTGTTCCAGCCACCGCGTCCGCTGGCAGAGATCGACCGCGACCTGAAAGCCTGCACCGACCGCATCAAGCAGATGATCGAGGGGCTGTCGGCATGACGTTTCCGAGTTATCCGGTTTACAAGGATTCCGGGGTGGAGTGGCAAGGGGCTGTGCCTGCTGAATGGCCACGATCCGCATTAAAGTTTCTTGCCGATTATCAAAATGGCTATCCATTCAAGCCTGAGGACTGGGGTGAAGAAGGGCTACCGATTATCCGCATCTCTCAGCTAACAGGTGATACAGCACCAAATTATTACTCCGGCGAGCTTGATTTTCGTGTCAAGGTTGGCGATGGAGATTTGCTTTTTTCATGGTCTGCAACAATCGACTCGTTCATTTGGACGGGTGGCGCCGCCTGGTTGAATCAACACATATTTAAAGTCTCGCCTACAGTCGAAGCTGATCAAAAATTTCTTTTCTATTTGATAAAGCTTGTTGCTCCAAAATTGGCAGACTTTGATGCTCATGGCAGCACCATGAGGCATATAAAAAAGGAGAGCCTTTCTGAGCGTCTCCATGTTCCGACTTTGGTAGAACAAACCCAAATCGCCCGTTTCCTCGACCACGAAACCGCCCGCATCGACGCGCTGATCGAAGAGCAGCAGCGCCTGATCGAACTGCTCAAGGAAAAGCGCCAGGCCGTGATCTCCCACGCCGTCACCAAAGGCCTCGACCCGACGGCGCCGATGAAAGACTCCGGCGTGGAGTGGCTGGGTGAGGTGCCGGCGCATTGGGTTGTTAGGCGCATCAAACACTTGACCGAAGTGATTTCTAAGGGAACTACTCCAACAACCATTGGTGAAGACTTTCAGGACGAAGGTGTTAGATTTCTCAAGGCTGAAAATATCTTCGGCGGACGTGTGCTACCTGATCCAGAGTTCTTCATTAGCGAGCGTGCACATGCTGCTTTGGCGAGAAGTGCTCTGGCTGAGAATGATGTTCTGGTGGTAATCGCTGGCGCGACAACTGGTAAGTCTGCTGTTCTCTCAGGAGATTTGTTGCCGGCCAACACGAACCAAGCCGTGTCATTTATCAGATTGAGGGATACAAGGCTCTCTGAGTTCATCCAGTGCTGGCTTTCAACGGATGCGGTTCAGCGATCTATATCTTTGAATTCAGTCCAGTCTGCTCAACCAAATCTGTCGATGGAGGATCTAGGTGAAATTCCTGTGCCATTACCTCCGCTTGATGAGATTGACCTGATCACTGATCAGATGGCGACTCAAATAAGCATTTTCGATGGTTTGATAAGCGAAGCAGTAAACGCATCTGGACTGCTCCAGGAGCGCCGCTCCGCCCTGATCTCCGCAGCCGTCACTGGCAAAATCGACGTGCGCGGCTGGCAGCCCCCAGCCAGCACCCAAGCCCCCGAACTAGCCGTAGCAGAGGCCAACTAAATGGCGGACAGCAAGGAAGCTCAATTCCAGCAGGACATCATCACCGCCATGGTCGCCCAGGGCTGGCTCGCCGGCCCGGCCAGTGGCTATGACCGACGCATGGCGCTGTATACCGAGGATTTTCTCGGTTACTTCAAGGAGGCCTGGCCAGAGCGTTGGGACAAGTTCGCCAAGGCCAACCCGAACAACCCGGAAGCCGTGCTGGTGCAGAAGCTGGTGCGCGAACTGGAGCAGGACGGCACCCTCGATGTGCTGCGCCATGGCTTCAAGCTGCCGGGGGTGAAGATTGAGGCGTGCAGCTTCAAGCCCGACCACGGCATGAACCCGGACACCCTCAAGCGCTACCAGTGCAACCGCCTGCGCGTGGTGCCGGAGGTGTCCTATTCCCCCCACTACCGCGAAGGGGAATACAACCCGCGGCTGGATCTGGTGCTGTTCGTCAATGGCATCCCTACCGCCACGCTGGAGTTGAAAAGCCAGTTCAAGCAGAGCGTGGAAAACGCCAAGCGTCAGTACCGCTACGACCGCCCGGTGAAAGACCCGCTCACGCGCAAGCCCGAGCCGCTGCTGACCTTCAAGCGCGGCGCGCTGGTGCACTTTGCCGTCAGCCAGGATGAGGTGGCGATGACCACCAAGCTCGCCGGCAAGGACACCTTCTTCCTGCCGTTCAACCTCGGCAGCCTCGACGGCGGCGCCGGCAACCCGCCCGCGCCGGATGACAGCCAGTTCGCCACCGGCTACCTGTGGCAGCGCCTGTTCCAGCCGGATGCCTGGCTCAAGGTGCTGGGCCGCTTCCTGCACCTGCAGAAGAGCGTGAAAGAGGATGCCGATGGCAAGCGCGTCACCAAAGAAACCCTGATCTTCCCGCGCTACCACCAGTGGGAAGTGGTCAACAAACTGATCGAGACCACCCGCACCGAAGGGCCGGGCAAGCGTTACCTGATCCAGCACAGCGCCGGCTCGGGCAAGTCCAACTCGATTGCCTGGACGGCGCATCAACTGGCCTCGCTCTACGATGCCGAGGGCCAGCGCCTGTTCAACTCGGTGATCGTGATTACCGACCGCACCGTGCTGGACAAGCAGCTGCAGGACACCATCTACCAGTTCGAGCACGCCCAGGGCGTGGTCAAGTGCATCACCCGCGATATCGGCAACCAGAGCAAGTCCGAGCAACTGGCCGAGGCGCTGGCCGAGCAGACGCGCATTATCATCGTCACCATCCAGACCTTCCCGGCGCTGTTCGATGCCCTGGACAAGTACCCCAAGCTGGCCAGCGGCCGCTATGCGGTGATCGCCGACGAGGCGCATTCCTCGCAGACCGGCTCATCGGCCGGCAAGCTCAAGCAGATTCTCGGCAGCGATGCGCCGGATGCGGAAGAGATCAGCGCCGAAGAGCTGCTGGACGCCGCCGTGGCCGCCCGTGCGCCCAACGAGCGCATCAGCTACTACGCCTTTACCGCCACGCCCAAGGCCAAGACCCTGGAGCTGTTCGGTCGCCCGGCCAACCCGGCGCTGCCGGCCAGCGCCGACAACAAGCCCGAGGCGTTCCACCTCTACTCCATGCGCCAGGCCATCGAGGAAGGCTTTATCCTCGATGTGCTGCAGAACTACACCACCTACAGCACCGCCTGGAAGATCGCCCACCCGGACGGCGACGACGAGGAAGTGGACTCGAAGAAGGCGCGCATGAAGCTGGCGCGCTGGGTGCGCCTGCATCCGTACAACATCAGCCAGAAGGTGGAGGTGATCGTCGAGCACTTCCGCGCCAATATCCGCCACCTGCTGGGCGGCCAGGCCAAGGCCATGGTGGTCACCAGCAGCCGGCAGGAGGCGGTGCGCTACCAGCTGGCGGTGCAGGCCTATGTGAAGCAGATGGGCTACAACGACGTGCACCCGCTGGTGGCCTTCTCTGGCAGCGTGATGCCGGACGGGGTGATCCCCGAAGAGGTGACCGAAAGCAGCAGCCTGCTCAACCCCGGCCTGAATGGGCGTGATCTGGCGGAAGCCTTCGACGCCCAGGACTTCAACGTCATGATCGCCGCCAACAAGTACCAGACCGGCTTCGATCAGCCCAAGCTGTGCGCCATGTACGTGGACAAGAAGCTGCAGGGTGTGGACTGCGTGCAAACCCTGTCGCGCCTAAACCGTACCTTTGGCGACAGCAAGCCGACCTTCATCCTCGACTTCTTCAATGATCCTCAGGACATTCTCGACGCCTTCCTGCCGTACTACACCAAGGCCGAGCTGACCGACGTGACCGACCCGCAGCTCATCTATGACCTGCAGAAGAAGCTGGATGCCGAGGGCATCTACCACTGGGAAGAGGTGACGGCGTTTGCCATCGCCTTCTTCGACCCCAAGGCCGCCTCCAGCAAACTCAGCTACTACTGCGCCCCAGCCAAGGAGCGTTTTGCCAAGCGTTACAAGCTGGCCCAGGAGTCACGCCAGCATGCGCTGGACTTCAAGCGTACTGCCGAACAGAACGGCGACAGCGTGGGCCTGAAGAAGGCCGAGGCCGCGCTCAAGGAAGCCGGCGAGCAGGTTGATCAGCTCGACTTGTTCAAGAAGAACCTGTTGAGCTTTGTGCGCCTGTACGAGTTCCTCTCGCAGATCATCCCCTACGAGGATCGCGAGCTGGAGCAGCTGTGCGTGTATGCCAAGCACCTGCACCCGCTGCTGCGCGTGGATCGCCTGGAGCAAGACGACGTGGATGTGGGTGAACTGCAACTGACCCACTACCGCCTGACCAAGCGCGCAGAACATCAGCTGCGCATGAACGAAGAGGACGGCGAATATGGCCTCGATCCGGCTAGCGCCGTTGGCAGTGGCAAGGCCCATGACCCGGAGAAGAAGCCGCTGTCAGAAATCATCGAGGCACTGAACGATATCTTCGGTGCCGAAGTGAGTGACGACGACCAACTGCAGTTCCTCACTGGCATCGCCAATCGCATTAGCCGTCAGGAGGATGTGATGGCTCAGGTGAACAACCACTCGGTGGAGCAGGTGATGCATGGCCTGTTCCCCAAGCGCGTGCTGGACACCGTGCTGGACGCCATGACCGACCACGAGAAACTGTCGCTGGAGGTGCTGGATAACGAGACCAAGAGCCGGGCGTTTGCGTTGGTGATTTTGAAGATACTGACGGCGGCGAAAGGTTCGGAGCAAGGCAACAGTGGCGGCAATCTCAGGCCTTCTTGAGCGCCGCTCTCGATCGGATGCGAGGCTACAGCTCTGACATCTGAGGCAGAAGACAGGACGGATCGCAAGCGAGCTCGTTTGCGATTCGATATAGCTTCTCGACGGTGATGTTTACTTCACCACGCTCGATCCGCCCCATATAGCTGCGGTCGATACTGCAGGCTAGCGCTAGAGCATCCTGAGAAATCCGGCAGGCCTTCCTCTGCCTCCGAATGCGTTCCCCCAACGCCTTCGCCAACTTATCCATGACCGTCTCAATTCCACTTGAGGCGGCACTATCGTGCGTTTGCGGACGCACGGGCCACGGATTATAATCCGCATTTTTCCGCGTTAACTCTTCTGGTGCCTCAATGAAATCGGCCTCGTTTATCTTCGACAGGCGTCTGTATGAGCTGCTTCAGGAGGAAGGGCACACAAGGTTCACGACTCGTGAACTGCGGGATGCCTATGCCAAGCGCCTGGACGGCATGACTTTTCGCATCGGCGATGTGCGCCACTACGTGTATGAGCAGATCCGCCGAATGCTGCGCATAGGCTGGCTCGTACATGACGAAGAGCGCCGTGCGCGGGGGCAGGTCTACCATCTGCAGCCCATCCCGGCACATCTGCAGCTGGAGCTGATCGACAACGGGTTTGAGAACAGCCTCAAGACTGCATGTGAGCCAGAGCAGGAGCCGTCAGTGCTCGATGATGCGGCTGAACCGCTTAAGCCTTCACCTGATGCAGATCAGCACTTGGAAGCGCTCCACAAAGAGATCCGGTTGGACTTCCTGTCCTCGATGGGCGAGGCGGAGCGATACAAGCTGCTCCTGGATGATATGCCGCATCTTCGGGACAAGGTCGAAGGTGAGTATCTGGAAGCTAGAGATCGAAGCTCGCGCCTGCTGGGTCATCTCCGCGCCATCGAGAAGACCCTCAAGACGCTTGCCGCCGCTCGATGACCACATCGCTGCGAGACTGGCAACTCAGCTGCATCGATAAGGCGTTGGAGCACTTTACTTCTACACAGCACTTCTTCTGCCAGGCAACGCCGGGTGCCGGCAAGACGCGCATGGCGGCAGAGCTGGCCAGCAGACTGCTCGAGCAGGACAGGATCGATCTGGTGCTGTGCTTCGCGCCATCCTGCCAGGTTGTCGAGGGCTTTCGCTCGACCTTTGCTACGGTGCTTGGCAGGCGTCTGGACGGCCAGATCGGTGCAGTGGGGGCGGCGTTCACCTACCAGGCCATGGAATACCGTGATGAGGGTTTCTGGCAGCTTCTTGATGACTACCGCGTACTTGTGGTCTTCGATGAAATTCACCACTGCGCCGGCCATGATCCACTTCTAAGCAACGCCTGGGGGCAGCAGATACTGCACCGGATACAAGACCGCGCCGCCTTCACCTTGGCACTCTCCGGCACACCATGGCGTTCGGACGACAGGGCCATTGCCCTGGCCCGCTACTCGTCACCCGAGGGGCACCTGATCTGCGACTATCGCTACGGCCTGATAGAGGCAATTGCCGACGGGGTGTGCCGTTCCCCTCGTATTGTCCTGCTCGATAATCAGAAGGTGAAACTCACCGAGGAGCTGGGCACTGAGAGCAATGTCAGGATGTTTCCCAGCATCGCCAAGCTATTGGGGGAATCCCCTGTCACTTATGAAGAACTGTTGCGCCATGACGAGGTGATCGATCAACTGCTCGATCTTGGTTGCAGCAAGTTGGATGAGCTTCGCCTGGTCAAGCCGAATGCGGCTGGCTTGGTAGTTGCCACCGACATTGAGCACGCCCAGCAAATTGCCCAGGCCCTGGACGCCAGGGGTGAAGGCTGCCGCATTGCGACCAACAAAACCTCGGATGCGCAGCAAGTGATCAATGCGTTCAGGCAGAGCGCCTGTCGCTGGATTGTTGCCGTTGGGATGATCAGTGAGGGTACCGACATACCCCGCCTGCAGGTGTGCTGCTACCTCAGCCGAATCCGTACCGAGCTGCATTACAGGCAGGTGCTGGGGCGGGTGCTTCGGCGAACAGGTGAATCCGATGATCAGGCCTGGCTGTTTATGCTGGCTGAGCCGACGCTGCAGAGCTTTGCGGAGCGAATTGCGGATGATCTGCCGGATGACCTGGCAGTGCTGAACGAGGTGCAGATGCCGGCCTCCGCCTCAGGTTCAAAGACTGGCTGGACTGGGGCCACCGGCAATATCGGTGGTCTTGATGACAGTATTGGAAGTGGGGCCGAGCAGGTTATTGGAGCTGATACCGCGAACATCGTCTCGCTGGGAGGGGGCGCAGCTGGGCCAAGCTATCAGGTGAGTTTTTCCCAGCATTACAGGCAGCATTTGCTAGCTTGTTTTTAGTGCTGCGACACCTTGTTGCCGCCGGTGCATTTTCCACCCACATGCCGGAATTTCATTGACCCAGTTTCGAGCACCAAACGAGTTGTAGAATTTCGCTTTCAGACTGCTGGGTTGGGGCAGAATAGCGTCGGCACCTGGGTCAAAAATGCGCTGGCGGTAACATTTGATGTTTGCGGCAGTACCGCCTCCCGTTCCGGATTGGCACAGCAAAAGACTTGATTCAAATTCGGAGGAAACATGGGTATTTCGTATTACCTTGCATGTTTGGAGACCCGGCAATATGTCTGGGTTGGCAGGCTTGACCCACAGGGGGAGGTGCCGGCGGCGGACGTCGAAGGCTCCATCGCCATGTTCGCGCTGGAGAATCGGAACAAACCGTTGATCGTCGTGAGCGAAAGCCATCCGATCCTCGAAGAGGGAATGGAGTGGTCGCCGCCGGCAACGCAAGAAACGTGCAGGGGACAACCATGACAAACCAACGCCAACCGCATCTCCGGACACTCGTCGCGTTACGAGTCATGGCACAGGTCGTCGATGGACAGCTTGAAGTGTTGGCGCTGATGGGAAATTGACCCAGTCGGATTGCTGATTTCTGCATCAGCAGCTGTGGATAAGCATATCAGCGCAGCTGCTTTTGAATCCTCCTTTGGATAGCCCAGTTCAGTTGTCGAAGACCTGCCACATCCACCGCTGGCATGGCACACCAGACCATGCTTGAGCTAACGCAGCGGGGCTGGAAAATTGGCAAAAGGCGCTCCGTTGCGCAGTGCCCCCGGTTAACCTCTTTATACGAGCACGAGGACTGCCCGATGACAGAGATCCATGAAGACACCATTTGCGATGTATGCGCTACCACTACGAGGGTGCCGGGATACGGCGAGCAGTTCGGGACGCTCCAGGCGCTCTGGGGCTATGGCGCAGGGCATGATGGCGAACGCTATCGAGTCAACCTATGCGAAAGTTGCTTTTTCGCGGCGCTAGCGTTTTTGAAGCAGGAGCGCCGCACGCAGAATCTGTTCAGCGATGAGCAGCCCTGCGAGCAACGCCCATTCGGACTAGTCGCCCGTGATGACTACTTTGGCGATTCGTAGCCATATCGCAGAGATGAGGTTGTTGGCTCGCCAGCATCGAGCTCAGGCCATGTCAGCACGACTTCTCGCTACAATGGCGTCACCCGCAATCGTCTAGGGATCTAGCTTGACTGACACAAAACTCACTGAAGTCGAGATGCGGCGCGCACTCGGTCTCGATCCCGCTCCATCAGAATCGAAGCAGCCAATACCCAAACAGCACTCCACCTTCACACTCGTTGAATTGAGCGTGCGCAAGAACGGTGGCTCGCCGTTCCGCTTCGAGCACCGCTCCCGCTCCATCAGTACTCTCGCTGCCCAACTCGAGGCCGAGAAAGCAGCACGGGAGAAAGGGTATGAGGTCTGGGTCGTGTTGGATATCAGGCAGGTTTCATCATAGAGCCGCAACAGCCGCCAGTCAGTCCAGCCTCGCTGATTGCTCTGGGGCAATGAACGCTTGAGTCAACTAGAGCGAGTCAGTTCGCACTCGGGCAGCTCTTGGTCGGCACCTGTATCTTCCAGGGTAGGCCGCCTCAAGCCCTTACTTTACCGTCCATAACTGATCAATCCGCGTCGTATAGCTCGGACTCATCATCTCTCGCCGCATGCCCCAGTCCGGATTCGCCGGCACCCCTGCAGGCCGCATGGTTCCACGCCCCCATCGTGCATTGATCGCATCCATCACCCCCATCACCCGCTCGGCAGCCACCGGCGGTGTCGCGACGAACAGGTCGTCGGTGAACTCGCCACGCTGGCGCAGATCAAGCAACAGGATTTCCGCCTTGCTGAATGCAAAGCCGGCCCGGTAGATCAGTTCCAGCCCCGCGGAGGCGGCCTTGGTGATCAGTCGGGTATCGTCGGTCGGATAGGGCAACTCACAGATAATGCCCTTGGCGAACTTCGGCTCGTCCGGGTTGAACATGCCGGTGCGGATGCTGATCCGTACCTTCTTGCACAGGGAGCGCTGCGTGCGGAGCTTTTCACAGGCCCGAGCGGAGTAGGTGGCCACCGCTTCACGGATCGGCGGTAGCTCATGCAAGCGCTTGCCGAACATCCGGCTGCAGCAGATCTCTTGCTTCGGCGGTACTTGCTCCTCGAGCGCCAGACAGGATGTGCCGCGCAGTTCACGGGCCGTCTTCTCCACCACCACCGAGAACTTGCTGCGCAGTGTCCAGGCGTCGGCCTGGACAAGATCCCAGGCAGTACGAATGTTCATGTCGGCCAGGTGGGCGGTCATCTGCCGGCCGATGCCCCAGACCTCGCTGACATCCATCACCTGCAGTAGCCTGTCGCGCTTTTCGGGCTGACGGATGTCCACGACCCCACCGGTCTGCCGCTGCCATAGCTTCGCCGCACGATTGGCCAGCTTGGCCAAGGTCTTGGTCTGGGCAATGCCCACTCCCACCGGGATGCCAGTGCAGCGCAGCACCCGTGCACGCATCTCCCGCCCTAGCATCTCCAGGCTGCCGGGCATACCGGTCAGGTCGGCGAACGCTTCATCGATGTAAAGGAAAGAAGAACAGCCATGGACATGACTTCAGCTCAGACATTCCGCTACTCAATCTCTGATGTCGGATGTCCATAGAAAGAACCTCTTTTCCAGGAAATTGGGGCTTGAAGTCCATACCTGCGCAATTGCACCCATTTGACCAGTCAATTGCATTGGTACTGACCACCGCGTGCATCCGACTTGGCCAGTGGGCAGCAGAGACGCAACAGGCAGAAACCGGCCAAAAGCAGCCATTCAACACTTCAGCTGCATGATGTAGCGGTAACCGAGAAGAAAAGGAAAATGCTGATTGTCACGCGCAACTAGCTCTCCTCGCGCGTGACATCAAAGCGTTTCAGTTCTTAGTCGTGAGCATGACCGTGGCTTTCGACTTCGGACTGGGTTTCCGGCTCGCTGCCACCACAGGCTGACAGTAAACCAAGCAGACAAACCAGTAGCAGGGAGCGAGTCAGGGTAGTTGTGGCTTTCATTGTGTATTCCTTTCAATTTCGATCAGGTATGTAGAAGCCCCAGCGCCTGATGACGCTGGGGTGTTGCCGCTGACCGAAAACTGACCCAGGTGTTCAACTGCTTCTGCTCAATTTTTGAGCAGGAGAACACAGGGTGATCAGTATGGAAATGATGGGCAAAATCCGCCGGATGTATTTCCGCGACAAGCTGTCGCTGCATGAGATAGCCAAGCGCACCGGGTTGGCGCGCAACACGATTCGCAAGTGGGTCAGAGCACCTGAGGCCAAGCCGCCGGTCTACCAACGCCGCGCGATCTTCAACAAACTCAGCCCTTTTCACGCCACGCTAGAGCAGGCGCTAAAAGCCGATTCGCTGCGCCCCAAGCAACAGCGGCGCAGTGCCAAGGCGCTGTTGGCGCAAATCAAAGCCGATGGTTATGACGGTGGCTACAGCCAGCTCACCGCGTTTATCCGTGCCTGGCGAGGGGGACAGGCCTTCCAGTTATAGATGGATATTCTGGCGGACTCCTCACTGATTGCGATATGCAAGAGAACCTTCAACCATAGTCATTAAACACCTCTGTAATCACGCACCTTGCGTTAGCAATTTGAAAAGCCACTGACAAGTTCTGATTTCATTGGAAAAAACGGCACCCATGGTGAGTAAGTGCCGCTCGGCAAGTTAGCCGATAGAAATGTTAACCGAGCTCACTGTCCTTGATGTTAGCGACCGGGCCGAGGATAGAGGGATCGAAATCAACCAGCGAATCACCATGGGCGAAACGGTTAGGGAAGTCCGGGTTCGCCAACGCGCCTTTACCCAGCGCGATGATATCTGCGCCATCTTTGATGACGTCCTCGATGTGATCCACTCGGTGCAGGCTACCGTTGGTGATGATGACCTGGTTAGGAGCATAGCGGCGTGCGAGCTTGACGAAGCTGTCGCCTCCCGTCGCAAACGCAGGCTGCCAAGCCTCGAATTCAGTAACGTGAATAAAGTCGACGCCGGCATCTGCCAGAGAGCCAAACACCACTTCCGCACCAGCCTCACCTTCAGCCCACTTATGGAAGAAGTCGTTAACCTTGCCTTGGGAGATACGGACGCCAACTGTCGCACTGCCAACAGCTTGGCGTACGGCCTTGTAGACTTCCAAAATCAGGCGAACACGGTGCTGAATGTCGCCACCCCATTTGTCAGTGCGCTGATTGGAGAAGTCAGTCAGGAACTGATCTAGCAGGTAGCCGTTTGCACCGTGGATCTCGATGCCATCAAAGCCTGAGATTTCCAGAGCGCGCAGAGCCGATTTCGCGAAGCCATCGATAGCGTCAGCGATATCTTCATCGGTCATTGCCTTGGGAGTTGGATACTGACCGCTCCCGTAGTAGAAGCCCATTTGCTCGCCCTTGGGAGTGACAGCCGATGGGCCAGCAGTGGTTTGCGAGAAGCGGTTGCCTTGACTGAGCGCTCCGGCATGCATCAATTGGGCGAAGATTTTGCCCTCATGCTTATGAACCGCGCCGGTCACTGCACGCCAAGCCTGAGCTTGCTCAATATCAGTAATACCAGGCTGGAACAGGTAGCCCTGGGCAAACTTCTGATCGGTATAAATGCCTTCGGTGATGGTTAGCCCGAAGCCGCCCTTCGCAAAACGCTCGTAGTACTCAACCTGACGCTGGGAGGCGAGACCTTCTTCGCTTGCACTGATGCGGGTCATCGGCGCCACTGCGAATTTGTTCTTCAGATTTACCTGACCAATATCGAAAGGAGTTAGAATCTGTTGCGTGTTGGTAGTCATCTCAAAACCTCGTCAGTTAGGATGTAAAGCTAGGTTGCTGAAGAAGGTATCGCCATTACGGGGCTAGTGAAAGCCACGCCACGCGATAAGGCGGTATAACGAAATAGGATATAAATATGCAAGTCGCTGAAGTTGAAGCCTTTGTTGCGATCGCGGCCAGTAACAGCTTGTCAGGCGCCGCCAGAAGACTAGGCGTTTTGCCAATGACCATCTCCAGGAGGCTAGCCTCTCTCGAAGAAGAACTGGCGGTGAGGCTAGTTCATCGAACCACCCGGTCTGTGTCACTGACACCTGAAGGCGAACTCTACCTTCCTTATGCCCAAGCAATGCTTGACGCCAACGAGGCAGCGAGGGCAGCTATCCTTACCTGTGCTGGGGCCGCCAGTGGGCTTCTAAAGGTAACCGCCCCCACGGTGTTTGGGCAGGCTGTCATCCTTCCAATGATTCCGGAGCTCCTTGAGGAGAACCCTGCATTACGGATAGACCTGACACTATCAGACAGCATTGTCGATATCGTTGGCCTGGGTATCGACGTAGCCATCCGGATCGCCACGCTCCGCGATTCAGCCCTAGTCGCTCGTCATCTGGCGCCAAACCCTCGCGTAATCTGCGCAAGCCCATCCTACCTACAGCGTAAGGGCATTCCCGGCACAATGGAGGAATTGAAGACACACGACTGCATAGGCCTGCACTCAATGCCATATTGGCCACTCATGAAAGATGGAGAAGGGTGTTCAGTCAAGGCCGAGGCTGCGTTCAGCGCCAACAGTGTGGAAGCTGTGAGAAGGGCTGGAAAAGTCGGACTCGGGATTGTGATGCTCTCCTACTGGGATGTCCGCACCGACCTGGCGGACGGGAGCCTGCAGGAGATTAAGTTGACGGACGCTGTCCCGGAAAATTTGTCCATTACAGCCCTCCTGCCCACACGGCAGCAGGTACCTTACCGGGTCAAAGCCTTCCTCGATAAACTTAGCTTGGTACTTGCCACCCCTGAGTGATGGTGGGCTGGGGCGCTTTGCCTTAAATAACTCGTTTGACGCTCAGGTACTCGCCCTTGGTCTTCAGCGTGATGGTCACGTCCTGGTTGCTGCGGTTGCGCCAGAACCAGCCGTGGGTGCCGTCAAAGATGGCGGTGAACTCCCCCTTGTCGCCCTTGATCTGCTTACCCTTGCTGTAGCTGTGGTAGTAGCCCTTGGGGCCGTTGTAGGGTTCGCCGTGGGTGTCGTGGTTGACCGGAATACCATTGGTCGTCCACTCGTAACTGACAGTGGCCTTGTCCAGCATCTCCAGCTTGATTTCACTGGCCTCGCCCGGCTTCAACGTGACAGTCACTTCATCCGACTTCAGGGCTGGCTCAGGCTCAACTACGGGTTCGGCCACAGGTGCTGCTGCAACAGGCTCTTGAACTACCGGCTGAACAGGCGCGGGAGCTTGAGCGACTGGAGACGCAGCTGGCTGAACCGCTGCATCCGCTACCGCTTCTTCGGCCAGGGTTATCTTCATTTCGCCCATCTGGGTCAGGCCGAGTACGCGACCAACGCCCGTCGGGTCGATGGCGTACTCGGAAGGCATTACCACGGTGACCAGTAAGGCTGCGGCAACACCCACGGCGATCACAGTGGAGCGCAGCAGTTGGCGGCTAGTCGGCAATTCGCTTTGAGTTGGAAGCTTGGTATTGAACATGCTGAGAATTCCTTACTGAGAGACGATCAGGCCGGTGAGCTGGTAACCCATCAAGAGGAAACCGGCGCTCATCATGGCGACGTTGGCGGTGTAGGCATGGCGCCAGAAGCTGGCGGTGCGTCGCCAGTAGCCCATGACAATCAGGATGGCGCTCAGGGCCAGGAGCTGACCAATTTCGACGCCGACGTTGAAGGCGATCAGGTTGGCGATCAGGCCGTCAGCCGAGATCTCGTATTCCTGAATCTTGGTCGCCAGACCAAAGCCATGCAGCAGGCCGAAGATCAGCGTGGCTGCCTTGGTATCGGGCTGATAACCGAACCAGCGCTGGAACGCGCCGAGGTTATCCAGCGCCTTGTACACCACCGAGAAACCGATGATGGCGTCGATCACATAGGAGCTGATGTTGATTTCCGCCAGTACGCCCAATAGCAGCGTCACGGTGTGGCCCACGGCGAACAGGGTGACGTAGAGGCCCACGTCTTTCAGGCGGTAGAGGAAGAAGATCACCCCGAACAGGAACAGCAGGTGGTCGTAACCGGTGATCATGTGCTTGGCGCCCATGTAGATGAACGGCAGCACCATCACCCCGGAGCTTTCCTGGATAAAGCCCTTGTCGCCCTCGGCGACAGCGTGGGCCAGTGCGTCAGGCATGCCGAGAAACAGCAGTGCCGTGAACAGCAGCAACAGTAGTAACGAGCGATTCGGGTGCACGACAGATGCGTCCATTGCGCCCATAGATAGCGAATGCATGGTTGAGTCCTAAATTAAAGGGGTCTTGGGCCGCACAGCGGCCTGTGTCAGAGCACGAATGTGGCGCGTGGTGGCCGCTCGATCAGGAAGATCGGGCTTGGAGGAATGGAGTAACGAGGGGCTTCTATCGGCTGCGCACGTTCGGGCAGCGTGCTGATGTTCAGCAGCGTGGTCAGATGGGGTGTTTCATGCAGATGGTCGGCGGTCAGTGGCGAGTGGCAGTGATCCCCGTACGCAGCACAGGCCAGCGTCTCGTCACCATGCGCATGCGAATGAGCACCGTCATTGCCACCCAAGGCAGGCTGGCTCGACCCCATAAACAGCGCAGAGGTATGCCCGGCCCAGGCCATCAAGATGGCGAGAGCAAGGGCAAAAATCACCTTGGTGCTGATGGGATTGCTGAGCATGTTGTGGTTCTTTCGATGCCTAAGCGGGTGGCTTTTCTGGAGGGCTGGTCGGTTTGACCATATCCCCCCCAGGGGGATAGCATGCGAGCGTAATTCATCGACGCACGAGACTCAAGGCATGAGCGATCACGAACACGGCCACCAGCACCAAAGTCATGGCGACATCATCAAAAGGTTGAAGCGTGCGGAGGGCCACCTGCGCAGCATCGTCACCATGATTGAAGACAGCCGGGCCTGCGTCGACATCGCTCAGCAGCTGCATGCCGTGGAAAAAGCCGTCTGCCAGGCCAAGCGTGTGCTTATCCAAGACCATATCGACCACTGCCTGGAACATACGGTCGAAGCACTTGCGATAGGTGAGCGCGCATCACTCGAAGACTTCAAGCAAATCACCAAGTACCTCTAGGCCCCTCCCATGTCGAGTTTCGCCGAACTGCTGCAACAGGGGGCCTCGCAGGCCTGGCTGTACTTCCCCAGCGCCATCCTGCTGGGTGCCTTGCACGGCCTGGAGCCTGGGCATTCGAAGACCATGATGGCGGCGTTTATCGTGGCCATTCGTGGCACGGTGAAGCAGGCCATTCTGCTGGGACTGGCCGCAACGCTTTCGCACACCGCCGTAGTCTGGCTGGTGGCCATGGGCGGCATGTACCTAGGGCAGAATTTGGATGCCGAAACTACCGAGCCGTGTTTCCAGCTCGCGTCCGCCGCCATCATTATCACCATCGCCCTGTGGATGCTCTGGCGCACCTGGCGTGGCGAGCAGATGTGGCGTTTCGAGGAGGGTGATGAGCATCAACACGACCATCACCACCACGATGAAACGCAGCGCATCGACACCGGGCACGGGCGTATCGAGCTGTCGATCTTCGAAGAGGGCGTCCCACCGCGCTGGCGTCTGAAAACCTTGAGTGGTCATGCCTGGCCGGCTGCTGAAGTAAGCTTGCTGACGACTCGCCCCGATGGCCTGGCACAGCAGTTTCGCTTCGTCGACCGGGGTGGCTACCTGGAGTCAGTGGACGAGATTCCCGAGCCCCATGAGTTCACTGCGCGTCTGAGCCTCGGCCATGCCGGTCACTCCCACGACTATGACCTGGAGTTCCGCGAGCACAGCCACGGTCATGAGCATGATCATTCCGAGTTGGAGGGACTGGAACTGTCGCTGGAGGGCTACCAGGATGCCCATGAACGGGCGCATGCCAACGACATCCGCAAGCGTTTCAGCAACCGCAATGTCACCACCGGCCAGATCATCCTGTTCGGTTTGACGGGCGGACTGATTCCCTGCCCGGCAGCGATCACCGTGCTGCTGCTCTGCCTGCAAGTGAAAGAAGTCGCCCTGGGTGCCGTTCTAGTGCTGTGTTTCAGCATCGGTCTGGCCATCACCCTGGTTACCGTTGGTGCTGCCGCTGCTATCGGCGCACGCCAGGCATCCAATCGTTGGCCCTGGCTGGGTGCTGTAGCGCGGCGCGCCCCTTACCTATCCAGCGTGCTGATCGTCGGCGTGGGGATTTACGTCGGCTTCCACGGCTGGGTCGGCCTGAACGCCTAGCCAATGTGGGAGTTACCCGGTTATTTCGGCCTGTTCCTCGCCGCCTTCGGTGCCGCCACGCTGTTGCCTATGCAGTCGGAGGCGGTACTGGTTGGGTTGCTGCTGACTGACCGCTATGCTGCCTGGGCGCTGCTGGCGGTGGCCACCACGGGTAATGTGCTGGGCTCGGTGCTGAACTGGCTGCTGGGTCGCTCTATCGAGCACTACCGGCACAAACGCTGGTTTCCCGTCAGCGAAGGCAAACTGGAAAAGACCCAGCAGGCTTATCACCGCTTCGGTCGCTGGTCACTGCTGCTCAGCTGGGTGCCGATCATTGGTGATCCGCTTACCGTGGTAGCCGGTGTTATGCGCGAACCCTTCTGGAGCTTCCTGTTGATCGTGACGCTGGCCAAGGCCGCGCGCTATCTGCTGCTGGCTGCGCTGACGCTTGGGTGGTTCGGGTGAGCCTGCATACGCGCGACACCAACCTGGATCTGATCAAGTGGCTGGCGATGCTGACCATGCTGCTGGATCACCTGCGCTACGTCTGGCCTGACACCGAATGGTTGTTCATCGTCGGGCGCTTAGCCTTTCCACTGTTCTGTCTGGGGATCGCCGCCAATGTCGCGCGCTCGCGAACCGGTGAACTGTACACCGATGACAACGTTCGCTACCTGGGCTGGATGGCGGCGTTTGCAGTGATCTCGGAGTTGCCCTATCGCCTGCTTTCCAGCGACAGCAGCACGCTTAATGTAATGCCTTCGCTGCTGTTGGGCCTGCTTATCGCCTGGGGAGCACATCACCGTGGTCGCGACGGTTTGATCCTGACTCTGGCCGGCGTGACTGTCGCGGTGCTGATGCAAGAGCGCCTGATGTACGGCGTTTTCGGCGCACTGCTGCCGGCAGCATTGCTCCTGGCCATCATGCGCCCTGGTTTTGCGTGGCTCTTGCCCGCAGCACTGTGCGCACTGGCCAACAGCCGCAACCGCTGGCTCGCGGAGTGGGAGTTGCAGACCTTTACCTTGCTGATTGTGACTACAGCGTTCGTCGCCCCTCTCCTAGGGCTATGGCTGTTGCGCCGCCCCGGCCATTTCAGGATCCAGCCGGTTAAGCGCTGGGGCTATTGGTTCTACCCTGGCCATCTGGCGGCACTGCACCTGATCCGCTCGCTCGGCTAGTGCCAGTGACTATCGCGTCATATCGGCGGAGGCCCACTACCTGGATATGCTACGGGTGGGCCGGCCAGCGCCGTGCCAGCCAGCAAAGCCATCGATCAAGTAGCGCGCATCCAGGCCCATGGCCTCCAGTGTGGCGGCGATGCCCTGGCTGATTTCATGCCCTTTGGCGCAATAGACAATCACTGGCCTGTCCCGTGTAACCTGATCTTTCCAAGTGAAGACATTCTCAGGATCACGCCAGTGTGCGCCGGCGATTTCTTGGGCATCGGCAAGCCGGACGCTCGTACGGCGCACATCCAGCAAAGTGAACGTCCGATCTGCTACCTGCCATTCCGCCAGTTCGCATATCGAGATTCTGCTCATCTTCTACCTCTCAATTTTGCAGCAGGTGTACCACCAGCCCGGCCAACGCACAGGCCATCAGCACTTGGATGACACCGCGTTTGAAGCGAAACAAGGCCACCGCTGCCGCCAGGGCAATTAGCGCCGAAGGCCAGTCGAAAGTCCCCTCGAAGCCTTGCGGCCAGAGCACGTGATAACCAAAGAACAGCGCCAGATTGAGGATTACCCCGACCACGGCGGCGGTGATGGCCGTCAGCGGTGCGGTGAATTTCAGTTCGTTGTGGGTTGATTCCACCAGCGGGCCGCCCGCGAGAATGAACAGGAAGGACGGCAGGAAGGTGAACCAGGTGACCAGGCTGGCGGCGACGGCACCGGCCAGGAAGGCCTGATCGGCACCGAATACCTGCTGCACGTAGCCACCGACGAAACCGACAAACGCCACCACCATGATCAGTGGCCCTGGGGTTGTCTCGCCCAAGGCCAGACCATCAATCATCTGCGTCGGGGTCAGCCAGCCATAGTGGCCGACCGCGCCTTGGTAGACATAGGGCAGCACCGCATAGGCACCGCCGAAGGTCATCAGTGCTGCTTTGGTGAAGAACCAGCCCATCTGCGTCAGCGTACCTTCCCAGCCGAACAGGACAGTCAACAAGCCCATGGGCAATGCCCACAGCGCTGCGCCTATCGCCGCCAGCAAGACCAGGCGCGGCCAGCGGAAGCGCGCATGTTCCGGTGTCGGGGTGTCGTCATCAATCAGCGCCGGGCCGAAGGACTGCTTGGCCGCGCCATGCCCGCCGCCGATGCTGAACTTCTCTGGCGCGAATCGCCCACCGAAATAACCGATCACGGCGGCACCCAGTACGATCAGAGGGAACGGCAGGTTAAGGGCGAATATCGCCACGAACGAGGCGGCGGCTATCGCCCACAGCCAGTTGTTCTTCAGCGCGCGGGAACCGATGCGGTGAGCAGCCTGTACCACGATGGCAGTTACGGCGGGCTTGATTCCGTAGAACAGCCCTGCCACCACCGGCACATCGCCGAAGGCGATATAGACCCATGACAGAGCGATCAGGATAAACAGCGAGGGCAACACGAATAGCACCCCGGCAATCACACCGCCCCAGGTACGGTGCATCAGCCAGCCGATATAGGTGGCCAGCTGCTGGGCCTCCGGGCCGGGCATCAACATGCAATAGTTCAGGGCATGTAGAAAACGCCGCTCAGAGATCCAGCGCCGACGCTCCACCAACTCCTGGTGCATGATCGAGATCTGCCCCGCTGGGCCACCGAAGCTGATAAAGCCGAGCTTGAGCCAGAACAGAAAAGCCTGAAGCAAACTGACAGGCTCAGTACTTGGCAGATCCTGCTCTACAGGTGGCAGTGTGGTCTCATTCATCAGAGGTCTCTTCTTTCACGAATGCCGCGAGCAGACCATCGAAGATGGCGCAAGCAGCGGTCAGCAGGTGGTCGTCATTGAGGATGGTCTCGCGCAGCCCAGCCAATACACGCTCGATGCCAACAGCCTCGGCGGGTTGAACGCCACCGATATCCAGGTAATGCACCAAAGCAGCGATGCGGCTTAGGCCTGGCTCGACCAGTGCAAAGCTGGCTTGCAGGGTTTCGAAGGTGACGCGACTGCCGACATGGCTAAAAGTCGCGCCGTCGAAATCGAAACCCAGCGCCTCATCAGGGCAATCACTTGGCGTGTCCAGCCAGAGAATGCGAGCACTCGGATCGATGCAGCGCCGGATCAGCCAGGCGCTGGCCAAGCGGTCAACCCAGGGCCGCTTGCGCGTAGCCCAGAGGCGGCCTTGGTAGTCGCGACGATCAAGCTGTTCGATAGGCTGATCGTGGCTGCTCGGTTCATCCTGCGACAGTGCCCGACTGATGGCTGTTTCCAGCGCCTTGAGGGCCGTGTCGGTCTGTTGCCGAGCCACCGCAGAGAAGAAATCGATGGCCGCCACCTGCGCAAACGCCTTGCGCAGCTTGCGTACCTGCTTGGTGCTGGTGAGGGCGTTATCCGAAGTCAGTTGAGCCTGGCACGCCTCGATATCGACGCGCAGCTTGGCGTAGTCCTCACTACGGTCGAACAGTTCGATAAAGCGCTCGCCTTGCGGATCATTGATGGGCAACAGAAAGGCTGTGCCATTGCTACCCAGGATGTCGCGCTCAACAGCTTCCAACGCTTCCCGGCAGGCGGGATTGTCGGGCAGCAAATAGACCCCATCACGCAGTACCGCAGCGCCACTGCTCTTGAGGGCACGCCAGGCACGCATACGCTCTGTGGCGTTAGCGGTCGGTAAGGCGATGATCAGAGACAACCAATTATTCATGTAGAGAAAAATACCAATTAGGTAATAAACTCTACTATATTCGTGCACTGGGTGATTGTGAAGCACTATTAGTTGGCCGATGATTGCCCGTTACGACTGGCCGCTTTTGGCCCAGACTGTGTAAAAACGTTGGCATCGACCTTGCTGTGATTTGATCGATTCA
>OJZQ01000071.1_pt1 | contig 51273 bp, 42 predicted proteins | sample 1610471 | NCBI WGS metagenome assembly OJZQ01 (sample SAMN04436655, study PRJEB24849) | human gut metagenome | biome: human gut; feature: NICU; material: stool | host: Homo sapiens | place: USA: Saint Louis, MO | collected 2010-05-13 | reverse complement strand
AACCCCGTCGCCGCAACGTCATTCCAGCACCCGCTCGGGGGCAGAGGGCGCGGCCGCGTCCGGTGCCGGCGAAACGGTCAGCGGCCGCGTCCTCGAAGAAGTCGCGCCGCCGCCGTCCGGCGAGCCGCAGCCCTGGCTCCGGCTGGCCGCCGCCGTGCTGCTCGCGCTGTTCGCCGCCGGCGCCGTCCGGCAATCCGTAGTCAATCGTCGTCCGATGGAAAATCGCTCATGAATGGTCTGGAAACCAGCCTCTACGAACTCACCCGCCTGTTCCTGCTGCCGGTGCTGCTGTTGATCCTCGCCGCGCTGGCCTACGCCTTCGTCGCCCTCGGCGGCTTCGCCATGGAAGCCTGGCAGCGCCGTCGCGGGCGCTACCGCTCGCGCCTGGCGGCCTGGCAGGCGCTGCATGGCGGCAACAGCGACGACCTCGAACTGTGGATCATGCAGCGCCTGGAATGGCTGCGGATCACCTCGCGCAGCGCGCCGATGCTCGGCCTGGTGGCGACCATGATCCCCATGGGGCCGGCGCTGCTGGCGCTGACCCGCAACGACGCCCAGGGGATCGGCGAGAACCTGGTGGTGGCGTTTTCCGCGGTGATCCTGGCCCTGGTCGCCGCCAGCATCACCTTCTTCATCCTCACCGTGCGTCGCCGCTGGCTGCTCCAGGAACTGCGCGCCGTCGAACGTGCGCGGGAGGCCGGCTGATGCGCTTCCTCGAACACGACGAGGCGGACGACCCGATCCTCTCGATGGTCAACCTGATCGACCTGTTCCTGGTGGTGATCGGCATCCTCCTGATCGTCATCGTGCAGAACCCGCTCAACCCATTCAGCCAGGACAAGGTGGTGGTGGTCGAGAATCCCGGCGAGGCGGACATGCGCATGCTGGTCAAGGACGGCAAGGAGCTGAAGCGCTACCAGGCCAGCGGCGAGATCGGCGAAGGGCAGGGCAGCCGCGCCGGAGTGACCTACCGCTTGGCCGACGGACGGATGATCTACGTGCCGGAGAGCGGCGGGGAGGCCGGCAAGTAGCGACGCGTACGGCGGAGAGCTGGGACTTTTGCCCGGAGTTCCCGGATAATGGCCGGTTTCCGTTTCTCTTGGTGCTCGCCGTGGAAGTAAAGGTCAATTTTCTCGATAACCTTCGACTGGAAGCCAGGTTCGATGATTTCACGGTGATCGCCGACCAGCCGATCCGCTACAAGGGCGACGGCTCCGCGCCGGGGCCGTTCGACTACTTCCTGGCGTCGTCGGCGCTGTGTGCCGCCTACTTCGTCAAGCTGTACTGCCAGACGCGCAACATCCCCACCGACAACATACGCCTGTCGCAGAACAACATCGTCGACCCGGAGAACCGCTACCGGCAGATCTTCAAGATCCAGGTGGAACTGCCGGCCGACATCTCGGAGAAGGACCGCCAGGGCATCCTCCGCTCCATCGACCGTTGCACGGTGAAGAAGGTGGTGCAGACCGGACCCGAGTTCGTCATCGAGGAGGTCGACAACCTCGATGCCGACGCCCAGGCGCTGCTGATGCCCGGCACCGATGCCGCCGGCTGCACGCGCATCCCGGGCAAGGACCTGCCGCTGGAGCAGACCATCGCCAACCTGTCGGCCATCCTCGCCGGCCTCGGCATGAAGATCGAGATCGCCTCCTGGCGCAACATCGTGCCCAACGTCTGGTCGCTGCACATCCGCGATGCGCAGTCGCCGATGTGCTTCACCAACGGCAAGGGCGCGAGCAAGGAAAGCGCGCTGGCCTCGGCGCTGGGCGAATTCATCGAGCGGCTGAACTGCAACTTCTTCTACAACGACCAGTACTGGGGAGAAGAGATCGCCAATGCGGCGTTCGTCCATTACCCGGACGAACGCTGGTTCAAGCCCGGCCGCGACGATGCGCTGCCGCTGGGACTGCTCGACGGCCATTGCCTGGCGATCTACGACCCCGACGGCGAGCTGCGTGGCTCGCACCTGTACGACACCAACTCGGGCAACGTGCAGCGCGGTATCTGCGCCTTGCCCTTCGTGCGCCAGTCCGACGGCCAGGTGGTGTATTTCCCCTCCAACCTGATCGAGAACCTCTACCTCAGCAACGGCATGAGCGCCGGCAATACCCTGGCCGAGGCGCAGGTGCAGTGCCTGTCGGAGATCTTCGAGCGCGCGGTCAAGCGGCAAATCCTCGAAGGCGAGCTGGCGCTGCCGGACGTGCCGCCGGAGGTGCTGGCCAAGTACCCGGGCATCCTCGCCGGGATCCGCGGCCTGGAAGAGCAGGGCTTCCCGGTACTGGTCAAGGACGCCTCGCTGGGCGGCGAATTCCCGGTGATGTGCGTGACCCTGATGAATCCGCGCACCGGTGGCGTGTTCGCTTCCTTCGGCGCCCACCCGAGCTTCGAGGTGGCCCTGGAGCGCAGCCTGACCGAACTACTCCAGGGGCGCAGCTTCGAAGGCCTGAACGACCTGCCCCAGCCGACCTTCGAAAGCCATGCGCTGACCGAGCCGAACAACTTCGTCGAGCATTTCATCGATTCCAGCGGCGTGGTGTCCTGGCGCTTCTTCAGCGCCAAGGCCGATTTCCCGTTCGTCGAGTGGGACTTCACCCGGCAGGGCGAGGCTGCCAACGCCGAGGAAGCCGCGACCCTGTTCGGCATCCTCGAAGCCATGGGCAAGCAGGTCTACATGGCGGTGTACGAGCACCTCGGCGCTACGGCCTGCCGGATCCTGGTGCCGGGCTACTCGGAAATCTATCCGGTGGAAGACCTGATCTGGGACAACACCAACAAGGCCCTGGCGTTCCGCGAGGACATCCTCAACCTGCACCGCCTCGACGATGCTGCGCTCGGGGCGTTGCTGGAGCGCCTGGAAGACTGCGAGGTGGACGACTACACCGACATCACCACGCTGATCGGCGTCGAGTTCGACGACAACACGGTCTGGGGCCAACTGACCATCCTCGAGCTGAAAGTGCTCATCGGCCTCGCCCTGAAGCGCTTCGAAGACGCCAAGGAAGGCGTGGAGGCGTTCCTCCAGTACAACGACAACAGCGTCGAGCGCGGCCTGTTCTACCAGGCGCTGAACGTGGTGCTGGAGGTCGTCCTCGACGACGAGCTGGAGATCGCCGACTACGAGGCCAATTTCCGCCGCATGTTCGGCGACGCGCGGATGGACGCCGCGCTGGGCTCGGTGGACGGCAGCGTGCGCTTCTTCGGCCTGACGCCGACCAGCATGAAGCTGGAAGGGCTCGACCGGCACCTGCGGCTGATCGACAGCTACAAGAAGCTGCACGCGGCGCGAGCCAGGATGCAGCCCGTGCTCGACGGCGAGGCCGGCGCTGCCGCGGCTGGCGGTCTCAAGCCTCGGCGCATGGCGATCCGCAAGCGCAAGTGAGGAGGGCGCCGAGGTCAGGGCGCGAGGATGATCATGAGGGAAACTTGATTTCATCACGAAGAAATTGAGTTTGTCTCATGGCATGAGTCTCCCGAGAATCCCTCCATCGACCTTTCGACTGGAGGAACACCCATGGCCCTGGCCCACACTCTCGGCTTCCCACGCATCGGACGCGATCGCGAACTGAAAAAAGCCCAGGAAGCGTTCTGGAAGGGCGAGCTGGACGAGGCCGGCCTGCGGGCCGTCGGCCGGCAGCTGCGCGCCGCCCACTGGCAGGTACAGAAGGACGCCGGCATCCAGTTGCTGCCGGTCGGCGATTTCGCCTGGTATGACCAGGTGCTGACCCATTCGCTGACCTTCGGCGTGATCCCCGAGCGCTTCCGGGCGCACGGCGAGGCCGGGCCGACCCTGCATACCCTGTTCGGCATGGCCCGTGGCGTCAGCGACGACAGTTGTTGCGGCGGTGCCCATGCCCAGGAAATGACCAAGTGGTTCGACACCAACTATCACTACCTGGTCCCCGAGTTCAGCGCCGACCAGCAGTTCCAGCTGAGCTGGGAACAACTGTTCGAGGAGGTCGACGAGGCCAGGGCCCTCGGCCACCAGGTGAAGCCGGTGCTGATCGGTCCGCTGACCTACCTGTGGCTGGGCAAGGCCAAGGGCGCCGAGTTCGACAGGCTCGACCTGCTGGACCGCCTGCTGCCGCTCTACGGCCAGATCTTGCGCCGCCTCGCCGGCCAGGGCGTGGAGTGGGTGCAGATCGACGAGCCGATCCTGGTCCTCGACCTGCCGCAGGCATGGAAGAACGCCTTCGAGCGCGCCTACAACCTGCTACAGAGCGAGCCGCTGAAGAAGCTGGTCGCCACCTACTTCGGCGGCCTGGAAGACAACCTGGGCCTGGCCGCCAACCTCCCGGTGGACGGCCTGCACATCGACCTGGTGCGAGCGCCGGAACAGTATCCGAGCATCCTCGACCGCCTGCCGGCCTACAAGGTCGTCTCGCTGGGCCTGGTCAACGGACGCAACGTCTGGCGCTGCGACCTGGAGAAAGCCCTGGAAGTGGTGCGCCATGCCCGGGAGCGCCTGGGCGAGCGGCTGTGGGTCGCGCCGTCCTGCTCGCTGCTGCACAGCCCGGTGGACCTGGAGCGCGAAGACGGGCTGGACGCCGAGCTGAAGAGCTGGCTGGCCTTCGCCGTGCAGAAGTGCCGCGAAGTCGCGGTGCTGGCCCGTGCCGCCACTGAGCCGGAGACCGCCGAGGTGCTTGCCGCCCTGGAAGAGAGCCGTGCGGTCCAGGCCAGCCGCGCTTCTTCGCCGCGAATCCACAAGCCGGCCGTGCAGGCGCGCCTGGCCGCGATCAAGGCCAGCGACGCCCAGCGCCGCTCGCCGTTCGCCGAACGCATCGCCAGGCAGCGCGCCGGACTCGACCTGCCGGCGTTCCCGACCACCACCATCGGCTCCTTCCCGCAGACCTCGTCGATCCGCCTGGCCCGCCAGTCGTTCAAGCAGGGCAAGCTGAGCGAGGCCGAGTACATCGAGGCGATGCACAGCGAGATCCGCCATGCGGTGCAGATCCAGGAGCAACTGGGGCTGGACGTGCTGGTGCACGGCGAGGCCGAGCGCAACGACATGGTCGAGTACTTCGCCGAGCAACTGGACGGCTACGTCTTCACCCGCTTCGGCTGGGTGCAGAGCTACGGCTCGCGCTGCGTGAAGCCGGCGGTGATCTATGGCGACCTGAGCCGTCCGCGGGCCATGACCGTGGAGTGGATCAGGTACGCCCAGAGCCTTACCGACAAGGTGATGAAGGGCATGCTGACCGGCCCGGTGACCATGCTGATGTGGTCCTTCCCGCGCGAGGACGTGTCTCGCGAGGTGCAGGCGCGCCAGTTGGCCCTGGCGATCCGCGACGAAGTGGTCGACCTGGAGGCCGCCGGCATCAGGATCGTGCAGATCGACGAGGCGGCTTTCCGCGAAGGCCTGCCGCTGCGCCGCAACGCCTGGCCGCACTACCTGGAATGGGCCACCGAGGCCTTCCGCCTGTGCGCCTCCGGAGTCCGCGACGAAACCCAGATCCATACGCACATGTGCTACAGCGAGTTCAACGATGTGATCGAGTCCATCGCCGCCATGGACGCCGACGTGATCACCATCGAGACCTCGCGTTCGGACATGGAGCTGCTGGAGGCCTTCGAGCAGTTCGACTACCCGAACGAGATCGGTCCGGGCGTCTACGACATCCACTCGCCACGCGTGCCGAGCCGGGAAGAGATCGTCGCGTTGCTGCGCAAGGCGGCCCGGCGGATACCCGCCGAGCGGCTCTGGGTCAACCCGGACTGCGGCCTGAAGACCCGCGCCTGGCCGGAAACCGAGGCAGCGCTGGTGAACATGGTCGCCGCCGCCCGCGAACTGCGTGGCGACCTCGCCCGCGGTTGACCGGCGGGCCTGGTGAGCGGAACGGGACGCCTGGCGTCCCGTTGCGCATTTGCACGTCGGTTCAGCGCGGAGCGTCCACCAGCGCCCGTAGCACATGGTCTTCCCAGACCCCGGCGATCTTCAGGTAGGCGCGGGCGTAGCCTTCCTTCTCGAAGCCGAGGCTTTCCAGCAGGCGCTCGCTGCGTGCGTTGCGCGGCAGGTGGCTGGCCATGATCCGGTGCAGGCCGAGCTGCTCGAAGCAATACCGGTTGGCTACCCGCAGGGCTCGTGCCATCAGGCCGCGGCCCTGCGCCGCAGCGGCCAGGGAAAAGCCCAGGTGGCAGGCCTGGAATACCCCGCGGACGATATTGGTGTAGCTGCAGCGCCCCAGCACCTCGCCGTCGTCGGGATCGAGCAACAGCAGGAGAAGCGCCTCGCCGTCGTCCATGCTCGCCACCTGTAGCAGGGTGCGGGCGCGGGCGTTGTCCACGGAAAAATACCCCGGGTCGCGCAGCGGCTCCCATGGCGCCAGGTGCTCGCGGTTGGCGTTCTCGTAGCGGCTGGTCCGGACGAAATCGTCGGGTTGCAGCGCGCGCAGGAGGAAGTCCGCGTCGCGATGCAATATCGGCACCTGCCGCCGGTTGCCCGGCAAGACCCTCGGGTAGCCGGGCGGGAAGGGCGCCAGGGCAGACTTGAAGTCATTCATAGAACTTGCCCGCCAGCATCAGCTGCGCCGCGCGCCGCCAGGCATTCTCCGGCCTGGAATAGCCCGGCAGGCCGTCGCGGGAGTCCTCGCCCCAGGTCGCGGCGGCATCGAGGAAGCCACCGATGCTGCCGTTCTCCCAACCCAGCGGGCTGGGGCCGAACGGCTTCGGCGGGTTGGCGGCGGCAAGGCGGCGGTCTTCCTCCCAGTCCGCCGCTAGCGCGGCGAGGAAGCGCAGGTAGCCCGCTTCGTCCTCGACCTGTTCGGCCAGCGCGTAGAGATCGGTTGCCATGTGCTTCCTCCTGGAAGTGGGTTTCAGGATACGACGGCGCGAGGTCGGAGCGCGGTCAGTCTGGGCGCAGCGATCATAGCGCGGACCGGCGCTGGCATGGCTCGCAGCCTGGCTGATGCGCGGGCGCGGGGCGATTGTCTGGGCGTACCAATGCCTGCCTCAACCAGAGCGTCTCGGTAGTCGGGCTGGCCGGCCTGGCGATCCTGGCATCGCGCGCCCCGCTGGGCCCCGCCCGCTAGGGGACGGACGGCGATGCGGGCACCGAGGAAAGTTGCCGGAGCCCGATCTACACTGGCGTTTAGCGGTAGGACGGCTATCTCCGGTTCTCCACTCCCTCGCGATGGACAGGCGCCATCAAGGAGTCGTGCGCGATGCTCTTCGGCAGAAAAAGCAGGGCGGTGGAAAGCGCCGCCAAGGATGAAGACCTGGCGTGGCGACTCGAGGCCATCGGGCAGAACGTCGCCACCATCCGTTTCACTCCCGATGGCCAGATACTGTCCGCAAACCCGCTGTTCCTCGCGGTGGTCGGCTACTCGGCGGACGAGCTGGTCGGCAAGCACCATCGGATCTTCTGCGAAGAGGACTTCCAGGCCTCCGCCGCCTACGTGCGCTTCTGGAAGGAACTGGCCAGCGGCACGCCCCAGCGCGGCGTGTTCAAGCGCCTGCGGCGCGATGGTACGCCGGTCTGGCTGGAGGCCACCTATTTCCCGGTGAAGAATGCCGAAGGGGCGGTCGTCGAGGTGCTGAAGATCGCCGCCGACGTGACCCGCAACCATTCCGAACTGCTCCTGCTCAACGCGATCAACGACGCCATACGCCAGTCCATGGCGGTCATCGAGTTCACCCCGGACGGCGAGATACTCGATGCCAACGAGAACTTCCTGCGTCTCTTCGGCTACAGCCTCAAGTCGCTCAAGGGCCAGCACCACCGCATGCTCTGCTTCGACGAGTTCTATCGGGAGAACCCGGATTTCTGGGCTCGGCTGCGGCACGGCGAATTCTCCCGCGGGCATTTCGAGCGCCGCAGCGCCGCCGGCGAGCGGGTACATATCGAAGCCACCTACAACCCGGTCAAGGACAGTTCGGGGCGGATAATCAAGGTCATCAAGTTCGCCATCGACGTTACCGAGCAGGTCAATCGCAACGAGGAGGTACGGCGCGCCGCCGAGCTGTCGTTCTCCACCGCGGAAGAGACCGCGCAGATTTCCACCCGCGGCATCGACTCCCTCGACCAGTCCGTCGCCCTGTCGGCCAAGACCCTGTCGATGGTCAACACCGCCGTCGGCCTGATTTCCCAGCTCACCCACCAGACCAAGGACATCGAGAACATCGTCACCACCATCCAGAGCGTCGCCGAACAGACCAACCTGCTGGCCCTCAACGCCGCCATCGAGGCGGCTCGCGCCGGCGACATGGGGCGCGGCTTCGCGGTGGTCGCCGACGAGGTGCGGCAACTGGCGGCGCGCACCAGCGGCGCCACGGTGGAGATCAAGAACGTGGTCACCGAGAACGTCAAGCTGACCCAGCAGATCAACCACAACATGCAGACCATCGAGTCCAGCGCCCAGGAGAACAACAACCAGATCACCACCGTGGCCGGCATCATGCAGGAGATCAGCAAGGGCGCCGAGCACGTGGCGCGGGTGGTGTCGAGCCTGTTCAAGTGAGGCGCTCGTGGCACCGCGTCACGAGCGATCGCGTGCGCGGAAGGTCAGGCGGGCTTCGCCTTGTCCGGGCGCTCGGGGTTGCCGATGAGCCGTTCGACGCTATTGCAGACCAGGTTGTAATGGGTGCACAGGATGAAGTTCATGTTCTTGTGATACTCGATGGGAATGCCCGCGACGAGCGCCTTGCCTCCCAACTGGATCATCACGATCCCGCCGCTCATGCCTGTCGGGCTCATGAGCTGCGGAGCCTTCTTGTCCTCCCGTCCGTAATGGACGAAGAAGTTCGCTTCGTTCCCGGTCCCGTAGCGGCGAGCGGTCTCCGTGGGAACCGAGAGGGTTTGGGTGGCGATGCCGTGGACTTCGACGCGGGCGGGGCTGCCCGGGGGAATCTTCTTGTTCTTCGAGTTCGGATAGCCGATGACCAGGGCGGGGGATTCCGGGAAGGTCGTGGTGCAGACCATGTCGCGGGTGATGAAGCCGGTGCCCTGGAGTTTCTCCAGGTCCTCGTCGTTCAGCGGATAGATGGCGATGTCGTGTTTGTCGTCCCGCTGCGGGCACAGGCTGCTCTTGTAATGGCCACGGTCCAGATAGAAGCGGCCCTGCCTCGTGCCGACGAAGTAGGGGCCGGAGCCATGGGACTCCAGTACATGCCGGGCGGTGATCAGGAAGTGTTCGCCGCCCAGCAGGAGAAACGAGCAGCTACCGGTCTGGATGGTCTTCCTGTTCTGTTCGATCAGGACCGGCTTGCACACGGCGAAGGCGAGGTCTGCCTGTTCGGTGCTGCCAAGCGTGCGGGAAAACGCTGGCGCGGGGGGGACGAATGACATTGGACGTTCCTTCTTGCAGAGTGCCTGGTCATAGCTACCCTCCCTAGTACTACCGCTAGTTCCAGCGCATGACCGGGCGTATTTGTGTTTTCCCATCTTGCCACCATCCTTGCGCTTTTCCCCCTGGAGGGGACGGACCCATGTGTATCGGCAAGATCGCCGAAGGCTCGGGTGTTACGGCCAAGTGCATCTGTCACTACGAAAACATCGGCCTGCTACTACCTCCGCTGCGCCGCCAGGGACGCTACCGGGTCTAAGGAGAAGACACTGTCGAACTTGCTGGCGCTGATCAAGTGTATCCAGCAACCGACGTTTGTCCCAGGAAAATGCAGGCGCTACTGCAGGGACGGCGGAGGCCGTTGCCTTGGCAGTGGGTACGTGGCGCCATCGACGACAAGAAGCGCGAACTGGTGGGCGTAGATCGAGGCGTTGCAGCGGCATACCGGGGACTGGAGGCGTTCGAGGAGGGTCGGGTAGCGGAGGCTAGAGTACCGGCGGGGCCTGTCTGAGCATTGTCCAGGCGCACGCTTAATAAAGTATCCGTCCGCTTTGTTCCCGAAGATCCTTGCTTTCGCTGTGCGAGCGGCTATTCCTTAAGTGGCTAAAGGCCATTATTCGTCGTTTCTGAGGGATCAGGTCATGCGAAAGCTGCTTCTTGTGTGCTGCTTCTTTGCCGTCGCTGGATGCACGATGTTCACCAGGGAGCCCGACTTCCCGTGGTCGAAGGACGAACTGCCGTGCTTTACCGACGGGAAAACGATCAGGAATTGTGATCGGGGCGATGTACTGAAGGCATACGCGCTGGCGCGTATCTATTGCCACCAGCTATCGGAGAACTATGAGGACGGCGGCGATTTCGTCAACTCATCGACCTTTGCCATTGCCGGTGTGGGGACACTCGCTGGCGCGGTGTTTTCCCCTCTTGCAAGCGGCGGCGCGAAGACTGCCTGGTCGGGCGTATCCGGCTCCGCCAACGCTCTGCAGACCGCGCTGAACACCAGTTTCTCGAATGCCGTAAATGCTCGGCGCAGGGCCGAAATCGGCAACGCCGGTGCGGCGGCGCGGGAGCAGGTGGCCAAGGAGAGCGACAGCACTATCCAGGTTCTGGCGGCAATGGATATGGCCTATGACTGCAAGATGGCGGTAGGTCGGGCGGACATTGCGGTGATCCAGGCTCTCGACCAGATCCAGATGGGAGCAGGAAGGCCCAAGGAGAGTTCCGCGGCGAGCGTCAGGCCGGAGGAAACGCAGATAGAAGCTGGGAAAAAAGCGGAAGAAGCCGCCAGGAACGCGGTCAACAGCGTTGAGGTTCCCGCCGCTGCGATGCTCAATTCTACCGAGCAGACTGTTGTCAAGGGGCTGCGTCAGAAGATAAACGATGCAGCCATCGCCGCCGCCTCCGCCGTTGCGGCGTCCACCGCGACAGAGGCCGTTCAGAAAGTCGCCACGACAGACGGTGAGGCGCCCAGTCTCATCCAGACCCAGGCTGCGGCCAGAATAGCAGCCGAGATCGCGGCGGAGGCAGCTGCGAAGGTGGCCGCTGACGATAAAGCTGCCCAGCTTCTATCGGGGCAACCCACGAAGATCAGCGCAGTCGTCAGGGAATCGACCGCATCGGCGGCATCGGCGGCGGCCCAGGCGGCGGCCGAGGCGGCAGCGTCTGCTGCTGCCGCACCTGTGCAGCCGGTTCGCGCGCAATAGCGAATGCGCCAGGGAGCGCGATCATGAGCAGAATCTTCTTGTCCATCGTGGGTATCGCCGTCCTGGCAAGCGCGGCTGCGACAGCTGTCTCGGGGTGTGCCGGTGTGTTCGACCGCATCGCCGATACGCTGCTTGCCAACGAAGTACGCTTCGACGACCGGGAAACACCACGAACCGCCTACGCCATTCCGGCGTCCGCCGATGCACTGCAGACCTTGGGCGGGCAGGGTGGCGGACTGAGCTGCAGCCTACCGCCGGGTACCCAGGCGTTGGCGTTCAGGCGCGGCGCCAGACAGGCACCCATCGCATTGCAGATGCGTCAGGCATGCGCCTTCCATGATTACTGTTACCGGCACGGCAACGCGACCTACGGCTACAGCCAAGCCGACTGTGATTTCATGCTACAGCAACAGGCTTTCCGTTTGTGCAAGTACATCAATCCCGAGCATTCTATCGACAGCTGCGAGACTAACGCGCGCAAGGTTACCCTCGGTGTGCGTCTGGGAGGGTTCGGCAGTTTCAAGCGCGCTCGTGCGCTGGAGGACGAAAAGGCTTCGACCTTCCTTGAGTTCGATCCCTACCCGGTACGGGCCAACAGCTATCGTGTGGTACGCATCGCCGACGCGCCCCAGCAGTGGCGACGCGACGGCTTGTTGCCGAAGGCCGTCTATCACTTCGACATCCGCCCCTCCGGTAGCCAGGTATATGTCCTGGGCTGGAAACCTGGAGGTGGTATGGTTTGCGCCAGCTTCGAACTGCCGGGGGCTTATGACGTCCTCAACGGCCCGCCGATGGTGGTACGTGCCGGGGCCGGTGGCGAAGACTGGTTCGTATGGTGGAAGCGCGAGGCGCTATCCTCCACCAGGGGACGTTTCGCGCTGCTGCCACCGGGCCGGGCGACGCGCCAGGACTGGAACTTGGCGGCGGGTGGGTGGGTCCGTGATGAAGAGGCTCTGGGCTGCGAGAGCAGAGCACTCTGGAGCCTCGAAGACAACGTCGCTCGACCTGCGCAACTGGCTTTCGTCAGCGAGAAGAAGAACCTGGGATTTTCTGAGTTGCACCCAGTAGTTGGCGGTACTGGGTCGGGAGTCCTGCAGTTGATGGGACTGTCCACACATTCCTGCGATGGCGCTAAGACGGACCTCTCGCCCTGCCTAGTGGAAGTAACGTTCGATACCGTGCAACGGGCGTTTCGCCAACAGCCGAAGAGTCCTACCCTCTACCGTGCCTCGGAGCGCAATTGCGGAGGCGGCCAGTCGGGAGACCGCCGCAACGACGATTGCAGTCGCTACCGCAACTACGTGAGCGCGCCTTTCGTGGTAGCCTGGACGAGCCCGCCATCCTTGCTCTGGATACGTCGCGGCAGTGGCAACGGCGATGGCTACGAGCACACCGCCACGCTACGCCGCTACACCGTCGGCAAGACCCGCGCCGACCCTGCCATCGACCTCGGGGATCGGTTGCTGACGGCATTCCCCGAGACCATGGAGCCGGCCTTCATCACCAACGCGGCTGCCGATGCGCCCAGCTTCGTCAGCCTGGTGGCCGCCGGGGAGGGCATCCAGTTGTATAGCCAGGCGGCAGTGGCGCGCGGCAAGGCGTCGACGGCAGTCAGATTGGAGTGTTTGCGCAACGCGCCGGTTTCCTGGCTGCAACGTCCCACTTTCCTGGCGCAGGATCCGCTCGATGCCAGTCGTAGCTACCTGGTGTTCTCGCGGGTACGGCTGCTCGACGGACAGGGCGTGGCACCCGCGCAAGGCGCGCTGCTGGAGATTGCCGTGGCTACGCTGGCGAACGATGCCTGCCTCGGTGTTCGGGAGTTCGCCTATCCGTCATTCTTCGACGGCTTCGCCGAGAGGGATGAGCAAGAGGCCAGTGTAGCCATGGCGACCGCCACGGCACAGGGCAACCAGCCCGACAACTCGCAGCAAGAAGCATTCGAGCGTTACGCGGAGCGGGTACGCGGTGGGCAGATGTTGCTGGCGGACGTCACCGGCGACGGCGTGCTGGATCTGTTACAGGTGGCCCAACTGCCGCAGCAGCGACGCTTTCGGGTTGGGTTGCTGGCTGGCGATATCGACGCGTCAGGGCTGCATTTTCAGCGGATTTTCCGCACTGGGCCTTGAGTGCTAGCCGTAGAGGTCCTCTGTCTTTTCAATATTGTGGGAGGTATCGAATGTTACGGGGAGCGGAAAACCAGGAGCGTTATCGAAATGATTTCGAGGCCATTCGATCCCCCGAAACCAGAGCGGCTTACTGGCTCATGGTCGGATGGGCGGCGACCCTGAAAGACTATGATGTCTATCCTGGCATCAATGGGTACATGGAAAGCCTCCGTTTCTATAACGAAGGCAACTGGAACTTCGCCGTCACTGCTAACCAGCAGTGGCTGTTGTTCTATTTCAGGAAGCCCTGTTTCAGGCTGGCTCAGTATTCCAGAGACGAAATACTCCAGCGATTCGAGGGCGTCGTCGAACGGGCGTCCGGTGAGTTGAAGTTTCATTTGAGAAATATCAGTGATGTGCAAAGGCTGATCGACTACATAGAGAAATAAGGCGTTCTTGCGAATAAGCCTTCATCCGTGCCCTCGCAGTATAGGTGTGGGCTAAGGGCGGCTGCCTAAAAGGTTCCATCGAGGCTCTTCATATCTGCAACCTGCGAGGTAACTCTCGCTATTCGACTCCGCAGTTGATCCCGGCGAAAAGACCCACGGAGAATCGCTCCGCTGTTCAGTCACTTATGAAGGAAATCAGTATGAAGAACGCAATGGCCCTGACCCTGGCCGGCCTGCTGGCCGCTCCATCCCTCGGCTTCGCCGCCGCGCCGGACGCAGTGATGGTCTTCGCCCGCCAGGGCGACAAGGGCAGCGTGTCCGTCGGCGACAAGCACTTCCGCACCCAGGCCTTCAAGGTCCGCCTGGTGAATGCGGCGAAGAGCGAGATCAGCCTGAAGAACAGCTGCCTGGTGGCGCAGTCCGCCGTCGGCCAGTCCTTCAGGCTGGATACCGTGGACGAGGAACTCACCGCCGAGACCCTCAAGCCGGGCGCCTCCGTCTCAGGCGACGCGATCTTCGCCTCCGAAGACGACGCGGTGTACGGCGCATCGCTGGTCAGGCTGAGCGACCGGTGCAAGTAGGCGGGTAGCCGTTGCGCAGCGAAAGCCGCAGAGCAGCCTCGGCGGCTTTCGGGTGCGAGGAAACGGCTTTCGAAGGTTTTGGCGCGAATCTGAAATCATTCAGGGCGCGTTTCCGGTGCTTCTGGTTGCCTGGGCTGGGGCCGAACTCCAGATGCCAGATGCCAGATGCCAGATGCCAGATGCCAGATGCCCGGGGCTAGGGGAGAGGGCCCCGCCAACACCCCATTTCAAAAACCGAATCCGCGACGCTCAAGCCGCAACCACTGAGGTTAGCAGCGGGGGAGGCTGTGGTTTTCGGATGGTTGTAATAGAAACGCCGCCTAGGTATCGGAGAGGTTATGGTCGGAGGGAAGAGAGTCGTTGTTCATGGCCAGAAGCGGTCGGTCTGTTCCCTAAATAAATCTGCCCCTTTTACCCGTCCCAAGGTGTTGGCGGACGGAGCGCTGCTATGCGGCGTTGTGAGGCGAACGTGTGAAAGAGAGGCCTAGGCTTGGTGAGGCTGGCCGCTGTTGGGTTTTCCGAAACCGTGGGGCGCTCGACCCGCTGAATGATCGACGCCACTTGCTCTGGTGTGCATGGTGCACCCTACGTAAGCAGCCTCGATCGTTGACGCCTATGCAGTCTCACCCTCCCTTGGCCAGGCATGAGCGTTCGAACGCCTGTCGTTGTTCCATGGAAAGGCCGGCCAACTTGTCCGAAGCCATCATCCGGGCACAGACGGTATCCCACTGCAACTCCAGTCTAGCCACGGAAGGCAGCCACACATTGAACGTAAAAGCCAGTTGCGTGATTAGCAAAACAATTAGGAAAGAAACGAAGCCGCTCTTGCTGGGTGCCCAGAATCGCTTCATCGGTAACAGACAACAGTGCAGATACAACGCCAGAAGCGGCACCGTGAAGTAAAGTGCATGTTCAGGTCTGCTCTGGAAATATTCGTCTATCGTGAGTGCTCCCTGCAGCGACCGACCGATCAGGAAAAGCAGCAGGGGAACAATCAGCAACAGGAATAGGGAATAGCACCGCGCATAATGCAAGGACAGCAGGAACGCTCCCTGAATACACGTGTGGCCTGTAGGCTTGCGAATTCCCATGCATATAAGGACTAGCAGGAAGAAGCAACCCGTCGAAAAATACGCATAATAGGCAAATCCTAGGAAGAGGGCCTGGATGTTCGAAAACACCGATGCGGCGCTGGACAGATCTACTCCCCACACGAAAGCGGAACTGTAGGCGACGATAAGCGCTACCACGGACAAGCTTAGAAGCACGTCATATAGAGCATACCTCATTTGCCCTTGCCCCAGCTCCGTCAGTGTTTCCACCCTGGGACGCAGTAGAAGGTCAGCACTCCTGCACACATACTCTAAGAAGGGGACTTTCTCCCTTAGTATCCTGAACGGTTCAAGCAGCAAGGAACTACGCAAGACTTTCTCCTGTCGGCTCGGGGAGACCGAGGGCACGGTATCACGGTTCCGCAGGATGCTCTCGAGCGGAGGCCATCTCATTGAAGGGGCTGTTTAGGTTTCACATAGGCAGCCATAGGAACGTCCATACTATGGCTACCAAACTCTCGTAATTTCGTTGGTTCTACCCAATCCAGCAGCTTCGACTAATGTTCATACTTGGGTGTCAATCGGCATTGCAAGCTCCTACTGGTGTTGCGTGAGAACCACACGATACGAGCTTGCTCTTATAGATCAAAGAACTAGGTTGAAACGTCAATGGCTCCTAGCCATTTGTTCCGCTTGAGTGGCTCATGGTACTCGCCACTGTTGGGTACCGGCTGATTCCCGCCAATCGGTGCAGTACCAGCTACATGTACCCAGCCCCTCACCCATTCCTCCTCAACCTATACCCACTGACCGCCTCGTAAACCGCCTTCCGCAACCGGTTGATCCCGCCGATCGGGCGATGCGCCGGCAGCGCGTGCCAGGGGTTGAACGAGAGGTTGTCACAGAACAGGTTCTGTTCCCGGCTATCAAAATCCTGAGCTGGCACAATGATGTCGGCTATGGTAGCGAAGGGCGCGTCCGACTCCTTCCATTCGACGCTGGTGTCTTCGATGGGCATGTACTTGCCCGGGTCCTGGCGCTGCACCTGGAAGGCGTAGCAGGCGGGGGCGCGGTCGATGGAGAGTTGCTGGTACAGGGCGGCGCGGAGGAAGTTGGGCAGGTCCTGGTTCTGCTTCGGCAGCTCGTAGGCCGGGCACTTCTCCGGGGCGGGGACGACGCGGAACTTGATGTTGTGTTCGCCCAGCTTGTACGGCGAGATGCCGTTGTAGCCGGCGTGCAGCGGGCTGTCCGGGGCGGGGGCGAGGGTGCGCAGGGCGATCAGCAGGTGGCGCAGTTCCCAACTGGCGGGGTTCCAGTTGGGGAAGAAGGCCAGGGCTTTCTTGCCGTCGGCCTGGGCGGCGAAGTTCTGCCGGTATTCGGCGATGTCGCGGATGAAGAACACCGGCTGGTTGAACATGACGAAGTCCTGCTCGCCGTCATGGCCGCGGCCGGGCAGGAGTTTTTCGCCGGGCACGTCGAGCAGCTTGATGGCCATGCCGCGCGCGTCGTTCTTGCTGTCGAACTGCGGGTAGGCGTTGCCGTTGGAGAAGCGCACCCAGGCGTTCCAGCTCTTGCCCGGTTCGGCGAACACGCCGCGACGCAGGGTCGGGTCGAGGTCGGCGCGTACCTTGAACTCGGCCTTCACGCAGCCGTGGGCCTTGGCGTGGGCATCGCGCAGGACGCGGGTGTTGTCGCGGTGCTGTTCGACCACGCGGATGGCGTCCTGGATGATCGCCTGGGTGATGCGGGCTTCGTCCGGGGCGATCTGCTCTTCCGCGGACACCGGGCCGGAGAATTTCCAGGCGTAGTAGAGGCTGCCGATGGCCCAGCCGCCGAGGCCGACGGCCAGCAGCAGGAGGAGCAGGCGGCCGAGCCATTTGCCGAGGAACAGCCAGGCGTGGGTGAGGAGTGCGCGCATGGAGTGGGTGTCCTTGGTGGTGTGCGTTGGCTGTGGGCTTTTATTCTTCTTGGGCGGGGAGTGCGCCACGATTGCTTCTCCCCGTCCTCTGGCCAGGCGTCCCCCCTGAAGGGAGAGGGGCTGCTCGGGGTGGAGAGGGGCGGCGGCGCCATGCCTCGCGCTTCTCCATTTCCCAGGTTCAGCGTTGCGCGGTCCGTTGCTCCGGCGCCGGGCATTTCGGGCCGGGCGTCCAGGGTGGGGTCTGGGCCGGGACCAGGCGGCGCTCGAATTCGGGGTTGCCGAGCACCTTCAGGTATTCCACCAGCGCCCAGCGTTCTTCCGGGCTGAGGGCGCGGCCGATCACGCCGTTCTGCCGGCAGCCGTCGCGGAATTCGTGGCCGCTGTTGCGGTTGCCGGTGAGACGGGTGTCGAGGAGGAAGCCGCCGGGGAATTTCTCGGTGCGGAATCCGACGAATTTCGGATCGAATTCGAAGGTGCCGACGTAGAACTGCGGCGAGCGTTCGGCGGCCGGGGAGAGCAGCTGGAACAGGTTGGGCACCGAGCCGTTGTGCAGGAACGGCGGGGTCGCCCAGACGCCGTCCAGCGGGCGGGCCTTGTAGGCGCGCAGTTCCTGTACGCCGATCGGCAGGTCGAAGCCGTTCATGGTCTTTTGCTGTTCCGGCGGGATGCCTGCGTCCCGGTAGGCGCGCTGCTCGACGAAGGCGGTGATGTAGGCCAGGCCCTTGGCCGAGGACAGTTGCGAGAGGTCGAGTTGCTGCGGATCGGCGCCGATCAGCTGGACGTTCATCCGCGCCAGTTCGTCGACGCTCCAGCCGAGCTTGCGCAGGTCGTAGCGGTGGTCGGCGATGTTGTCGGCGGTGGTCGGGTCGGTGCCGATCACCTCGGTCGGCACCATGTGCATGCGCCACTCGGGATTGCGTCCGGGGGCGGCGTATTCCGCCGGTTGCACCTTGGGTGCATGGCAGAAGGCGCAGTTGGCTTCGAACAGGGCGCGGCCCTGGGAGGCGCGTTGCAGGTCGATGCGGCCGAAGAGGTCTTCCGGCCAGGTCGGCGGTTTCAGTTGTTGCAGGGTTTCTTCCAGGGCGTGCAGGTCGTGCAGGCGTACGCTGGAGGCGTAGCGCTGCTCGCCCCGCAGCGGCTGGCCGTGCTCGTCGAAGATCTGCAGGCGCGCGCCGACGCCGAGGGCCTCGCCGATATTGCGCGCCATCGGCTGCATGGCCGAGCCGTTCCATTGCACCCAGTCGAATTTCCAGATGTCCCAGACCTGCGGATAGCTCACCGGGGCGTTGGCGACGCGGTAGTTGCTCGGGTCGATGGCATCGCCGAAGACGCTGTTGGCGATGCGCCCGAAGGCGTCGGTGCGGCCGGGGCCTTCCTCGGTGGGGTAGAGGTGGCGGCGGGTGTCGTTCCAGGCGGTGCGCAGGAGGGTGTCGAGCACGGCCTTGAAGTCGGCGCGCAGTTGCGACTTGTCCTGTTCGTAGCGTTCGCCGAGGACTTTCCTGGCGAAGCGGTTGAACTTGAACGGGTTGTAGTAGGTGGCGGCCATGCTCGCGCCGAGCGCCTGGCCGAAGGCGCCGCCGCGCAGGGTCGGCACGGTGGCGGCGATGGAATGCATGGCGGCACCGCCGTCGATGCGTAGCGACTTGCCCTGGTAGCGCAGTTCGCCGGTGTGGCAGGCAGCGCAGGTGATGTCCAGGTAGCGGGTGCCGGTCTTCTCGTCGCGGTGCTGGCTGAAGCCCACCGGCAGGTTGCCGGGGTTGAGGTCGCTGGCCTTCTGCTGCGGATCGACGAGGAAGCCGAAGCGGGCGAGGTATTCGGGGGCGGCGAAGGGTTCTTCGGAGAAGGGCAGTTCGAGGGCGGTGAACCAGTCGTAGTGCAGGCCTTTCACCAGGGTGCCCTGGGGCGTGTAGTAGAAGCGCTGGCGGGCCTCGTCCTGCCATTGCGGCAGGTAGCGTACCTCGCTCGGCGCCTGGTAGTGGGGCAGGTTGGGATTGGCGACGTAGTAGACCACCACCCCGACGACCGCCAGCACGATCACGCCGACAACCAGCAGAGCCTTTTTCACGGTGCGCATCAGGAACGTCCTTGTAGGCCTTTTTTTGGCACCGTTATGCCAAGGCGTTGGCATATTGGCAAGCTGCTATCAGCTTTTTTGACAAGGTTTTCTTGACAGCGAACGGGTGAAACGTTTGCGCAGGCCTCGCCTGGCGATGTTGGCGACGAAAGCTCGGTATTTCACCGGAGAAAGGCGGACGCCGGAGCGTTGTGGAACGGCAGGGCGAGGCGCCGGTGGCCTGCCGGTCAGAGACCGGAGAAGGCCAGCCAGGCGATGATTGCGGCGTAGAGCATCCAGGTGGGATCGGTACGGCGGTCGAGCAGGGCTTTCATTTCTTCGCCTCCGCGCTCCAGAAGCCCTGGGCGTTGCGGAAGGGCTGGCGGGCCAGTTGTTCCAGGCGGGTGATGCCGTCGGCGCGCATGGCATTGATCAGGGCCGAGAAGGATTTGGCGGAGTAGCTCATGGTGTCGTCTCCAGTTCCGTTCTGGTTATTCGGGGATCTGGCGACTATGTAAACATCGGCGTTGGCGAATGAAAAATGGATAGTCTCACTAGCCACTATCGATGGAATTGATTGATAGGCGAGAACATCTCCCCGCCGCAGGGCGGGGCGATGCGGATCATTCCGGGTTGAACAGGATCACCGCCGCGCGCAGCTTGCTGCGGCCGAAGCGGCTCATCTTGTCGAACTCGGCGTGGCTTACCGGGATGTGTTGGCAATCCAGCGGCTGGCGGTGCTGGCTGTGGTCGACGTCGGGATCGTGGAGGTAGACGAAGTCCTCGTCGTAGTGGGTGACCAGCACCCAGTGCGGGGCCTTGGAGCGGGTCAGGCGGTAGCTGCTGATCAGCACCAGCGGCTGACCGCCCCTGGCCAGCTGGCGCGGGATGTCGAGCCTGGCCGAGCGTTTCTGCTCGACGCCCGAGGCGTCCAGTTCCTCGCAGAAGTCCTCGTGGACCAGGCGCATCACCGCCTTCTTGTCTTCGTTGCGTACGCCGTCGAGGAACAGCGGGCCGCCGGCGGACAGCACCAGCTTGACCCGGAAGCCGCGCCGCCAGGCGGCCAGCGCCAGGCCCTGGGGGCTACAGCCGCCGTGCCCGGCGGTCATGTAGATGGTGGTCGCCTCGCGCCACAGGCGCAGTTCCTCGCGGCGGGTCAACTGGCGCTCCGGTTGCAGCGCGCCCATGGCCATCAGCAGGCAGGCCGGGCCGCAGGTGAAATCGGTGGTCTGCCGGTAGAAGGGCACGTGGCGGCGCTGGTCGTGGCCGGGGTTGCGGATGCGTTTCTCGAAGCGCAGCGCTTCGCTGTGGTCCTCGTAGTAGTCGCGCACGGTGGCGAAGGGACGGTAGCCGTTGCGCTCGTAGAGGGCGATGGCGCCACGGTTGTCCGGGCGCACTTCCAGGCGCATGTAGGCGCGGTCGTTGTCCCGCGCGGCCTGCTCGGCGGCTTCCAGCAGCTTCTGGCCGAGGCCGATGCCGCGGGCGCGCGGGTCGATGGCGATGGAGTAGAGGCGGGCCAGCGAGGTGCCTTCGTGGAACAGCACCAGGGCGTAGCCGAGCACGCCGCCGTCGCCCTCGGCTACCGTCAGGCTGGCGTGGGCGCGGGTGAGCATCCACTGGAAGTTGCGGCGGGACAGGCGATCGTAGTCGAAGCAGCGGTTTTCCAGCTCGACCAGGGCGGACAGGTCGTCCGTGCCGGCCGGGCGGAGGGTCAGGTTCATAGCGGTCTCCACGGCCGCGGGCGGGAACTTCCGCGCGGGCGTGCTGTAATGGGTGCTGTACGCTTCGGTTTGCTGGCAGGCGCCATAGAGCGGTTTCGCAAGGGATTCCCGCCGAGTATTGGCCGGGATGCGTGCGCCGGCAAGCCGGTTCCGAATGCGCCGTGGTTTCGCTGTCCCCCCGGGAGGTGTCGTGAGCAAGCTGTTCATCATCGTGGAACGCAAGGAAGACTGGACGTCCTATTACCCCAGCGAGGATGTGGTCACCGCCCAGGAATACCTGGAACTGCCCATCGACGACGACACTGGCAAGCGGGTCCAGGTGATCAACCTGTGCCGGCACTACAAGTACCTGCGCCATGGCTACTACTGCTCGCTGCTCGCCGAGGCGCGCGGGCACAAGGTGATCCCCTCGGTGCGGACGATCAGCGAGCTGGCCAGGAAGTCGCTGTACAGCCTGGTCCTGGAAGATCTGGATCGCACCCTGGACAAGGCCCTGGCCGCGCACCCCTACGGCAGCACCGATGGTTTCACCCTGACCCTGTATTTCGGCCGTACCGATATCGAGCCGCTGCAGGACCTGGCGCGACAGTTGTTCGAGGCGTTTCCCTGCCCGTTGCTGCTGGTGGAGTTCAAGCGCAACCGCACCTGGCACATCGAGGGCATCAAGCCCGGCGCCATCCACAAGCTGCGCGAGGACCAGGAAGACCTCTTCGCCAATGCCCTGGACAGCTTCAGCCGGCAGATCTGGCGCAAGCCGCGTTCGCGCAAGCCGTTCCGCTATGACCTGGCGATCCTCCACGACCCCGGCGAGGCGTTCCCGCCCTCCGACGCCAAGGCGCTGAAGAACTTCGTGCGGGTCGGCCGCAGCCTCGGCATCGACGTCGACCTGATCGAGCGCAAGGACTATTCGCGGATCGCCGAGTACGACGCGCTGTTCATCCGCGAGACCACCAATGTCGCCGACCACACCTACCGTTTCGCCAAGAAGGCCGAGAGCGAAGGGTTGGTGGTGATGGACGACCCGGTGTCGATCCTGCGCTGCACCAACAAGGTGTACCTGGCCGATCTGCTGCGCAGCCACAAGCTGGGCATGCCGGCCACCGAGATTCTCTACAAGGAGAACCCGCAGGAACTGGAGAAGGTCGGCGAGCGCCTGGGCTTCCCGCTGGTGCTGAAGATTCCCGACGGCAGCTTCTCGCGCGGGGTGATCAAGGTGGAGGACCAGGAGCAGTTGCTGGCGGCCAGCGCCGAGCTGTTCGAGCGCTCGGTGCTGATCCTTGCCCAGGAGTTCTTCTATACCGAGTACGACTGGCGTATCGGCGTGCTCAACCGCAAGCCGATCTTCGCCTGCCAGTACTTTATGTCCAAGGGCCACTGGCAGATCTACGACCACAGCCCGGACGCCGAGGAGGTCAGCGGCGATTTCCGCACCATGCCCGTGCACGAGGCGCCGCGCAAGGTGGTGGAGCTGGCGGTGAAGACCGCCAACCTGATCGGCGACGGCCTCTACGGGGTAGACCTGAAGCAGGCCGGCGACAAGGTGGTGGTGATCGAGGTGAACGACAACCCGAACATCGACTGCGGGGTGGAAGATGTCTACCTCGGCGACGACCTCTACAAGCTGGTCCTGGAGGAGTTCGTCCGGCGCCTGGAAGTCAAGCGTCGCGGCTACGACTGATAAGACGATTTCGGCATTGGCGATATAAACAAAGATTCACTTTCGCGCGTCAAAAAATTGCTAGATTTTCCTTTCAGAGCGCCAACATGCCGTTTTTATGACGGTTCAAAGAATTGGCGCCGCAAAGGAGCACACATGCCAGATGCATCGAACCTCCGCCGTCTGCTGGTGGTGGACCCGTGCGACGATTGCCGGCGCCTGTTGCCGGGACTTCGCGAGGCGGGTTGGGCAGTGGACAGCTGCGCGCTGGAAACGGCGCGCGAACGCGCCTGCGACGTCGGCCTGCTGCGCCTGCGGCCGCTCCACCTGGAGCGGCCGGAGACGGTGAAGGACCTGATCAGCCGCAGCGGCACCGAGTGGATCGCCGTGCTCAGCCCGGACACCCTGCCGGTGAATGGCGTCGGCGATTTCGTCTGCGAATGGTTCTTCGACTTCCATACCTTGCCGTTCGACATGGCGCGGGTGCAGGTGACCCTCGGCCGCGCCTTTGGCATGGCCCGCCTGCGCGGGCGCGGCACGGTGCCCGGCGATGCCGAGGGCGAGCACGAACTGCTCGGCGAGAGCCTGGCCGTACGCGACCTGCGCCGGCTGCTGGCGAAGCTGGCGCCGACCGACTCGCCGGTACTGATCCGGGGCGAGAGCGGCACCGGCAAGGAACTGGTCGCGCGTACCCTGCACCGGCAGTCGCGGCGCGCGGACAGGCCGTTCGTCGCGATCAACTGCGGGGCGATTCCCGAGCACCTGATCCAGTCCGAGCTGTTCGGCCACGAGAAGGGCGCCTTCACCGGCGCGCACCAGCGCAAGGTCGGGCGGATCGAGGCGGCCGACGGCGGCACCCTGTTCCTCGACGAGATCGGCGACCTGCCGCTGGAGTTGCAGGCCAACCTGTTGCGCTTTCTCCAGGAACAGCAGATCGAGCGGGTCGGCGGTAGCCGGCCGGTCGAGGTGGACGTGCGGGTGCTGGCGGCGACCCATGTCGACTTGGAGGCGGCGATCGATGCCGGGACGTTCCGCGAGGACCTCTACTACCGGCTCAACGTCCTGCAGGTCGGCACCGCGCCGTTGCGCGAACGGAGCGAGGACCTGCCGCTGCTGGCCCAGCATTTCTCCCGGCTCTACAGCCTGGAGACCGGCCGCCGCCCGCGCCGCTTCAGCGAGGACGCGCTGGCGGCGATGGCGATGCACGCCTGGCCGGGCAATGTCCGCGAACTGGCCAACCGGGTACGTCGCGGGTTGGTCCTGGCAGAGGGAAAGCAGATCGAGGCCCAGGACCTCGGCCTGGAATGCGCGCGCGGCGACGGCCCGCCGTTGTCCAGCCTGGAGGTCTACAAGCTCTGCGCCGAGCGCCAGGCGATGTGTGATGCGCTGGCCCGTTACGGCGACAACCTCAGCGTGGCCGCGCGGATGCTCGGGGTGTCGCGGCCGACCTTCTACCGCCTGTTGCACAAGCACCGGTTGCGCTGAGTGGGCGGCGGGAGATCTGCCGGCCAGGCAAAATATCCTGCGTTTCCCAGCCGTAGCGAACTAGAATCCAACCGATCCCGACCGGTTCGCGACAGTTGCTCATGGCGATTGACAGAATCTGTCAGATCGACGCATATTCACCTAACGCAAACGTTTGCGTCTGGATAATCTCCTGGAAAAGCCTCAATACAACGATAAGAAAAGCTGGAGGATACACCATGAAGCGGGTCGCTTCCCGGCGCCTGTTGGCTGCCGTTGTGCTGACTGCCTGTTCCTCGTTCCTGCCCCTGTCCGCCGTCCACGCGGAAACTCCCGAGAAGCCCAGGATCGCGCTGGTGATGAAGTCGCTGGCGAACGAGTTCTTCCTGACCATGGAGGACGGCGCCAAGGCCTACCAGAAGGAGCATGCCGACCGGTTCGAACTGGTTTCCAACGGCATCAAGGACGAGACCGATACCTCCAGCCAGATCCGCATCGTCGAGCAGATGATCGTTTCCGGGGTCGACGCACTGGTGATCGCGCCGGCCGATTCCAAGGCGCTGGTGCCGGTGGTGAAGAAAGCGCTGGACGCCGGCATCGTGGTGGTCAACATCGACAACCGCTTCGACCCGCAGGTGCTGCAGGCGAAGAAGATCGGCGTGCCCTTCGTCGGTCCCGACAACCGCAAGGGCGCGCGGCTGGTCGGCGAGTACCTGGCGAAGCGACTGAAGGCCGGTGACGAGGTCGGCATCATCGAAGGGGTCTCCACGACCACCAATGCCCAGCAGCGCACCGCCGGCTTCAAGGATGCGATGGACGCGGCGGGGATGAAGATCGTCTCCTTGCAGTCGGGCAACTGGGAAATCGAGAAGGGCAACGCGGTGGCTTCGGCGATGCTCAACGAGCATCCGGACCTCAAGGCGCTGCTCGCCGGCAACGACAGCATGGCCCTCGGCGCGGTATCAGCGGTGCGCGCGGCGGGCCGCGCCGGGCAGGTGAAGGTGGTCGGCTACGACAATATCCAGGCGATCAAGCCGATGCTCAAGGATGGCCGGGTGCTGGCTACTGCCGACCAGTTCGCCGCGAAGCAGGCGGTGTTCGGTATCCAGACCGCGCTCAAGCTGCTTGCTGGGCAAGCCCCGGAACATGAGAAGGACGGCGTGGTCGAGACGCCTGTCGAGTTGGTGACCGCGCCCTGAGCCGTCCGATGGAGCCTTCCCATGTCTAGCGACGCATTGCCGCTGCTGAGCATCCGCGGGGTCGGCAAGACCTACGCGCAGCCGGTGCTGGCGGAGATCGACCTGCAACTTTTCGGCGGCGAGGTGCTGGCCCTGACCGGCGAGAACGGCGCCGGCAAGAGCACCCTGTCGAAGATCGTCGGCGGCCTGGAACGTCCCGGCGCCGGCAGCCTGGAGCTCCTCGGCCGGCCCTACGCCCCCGCTAGCCGCCGCGAGGCCGAGGCGCTGGGCGTGCGCATGGTGATGCAGGAACTGAACCTGCTGCCGACCCTGTCGGTGGCGGAGAACCTGTTCCTCCACGACCTGCCCCGGCGCGCCGGCTGGATCGACCGTCGGCGCCTGCGCGCGGCGGCCCGCGAGGCGATGGCCCAGGTCGGCCTGGAGGCGATCGATCCCGACACGCTGGTCGGCGACCTCGGCATCGGCCACCAGCAGATGGTCGAGATCGCCCGCAACCTGATCGGCGACTGCCGCTTGCTGATCCTCGACGAACCCACGGCGATGCTTACCGCGCGCGAGGTGGACATGCTCTTCGAGCAGGTCGAGCGGCTGCGCGAACGCGGCGTGGCGATCGTCTACATCTCCCATCGCCTGGAAGAGCTGGCGCGGATTTCGCAGCGCATCGCGGTGTTGCGCGATGGCCGCCTGGTCTGCGTCGAGCCGATCGAGCGCTACGACGCCGACCAACTGGTGACCCTGATGGTCGGCCGCGAACTGGGCGAGCGCTTCGACCTGGGCCCACGGCAGACCGGTGCGCCGCTGCTGCGGGTGGAGCGGCTGAGCCGGCGCGGCAAGGTGCATGAGGTGTCGTTCGAGGTGCGCGCGGGGGAGATCTTCGGCATTTCCGGACTGATCGGCTCCGGGCGCACCGAATTGTTGCGCCTGATCTACGGCGCCGACCGCGCCGACGGTGGGCAGGTCCTGCTCGGCGATCCGCCGCAGCGCCTGAGCCTGCGTTCGCCGGCCGACTCGGTGCGCCAGGGGGTGGCGCTGATCACCGAGGACCGCAAGGGCGAGGGCCTGCTGCTGGACCAGTCGATCAGCGCCAACCTGGCCCTGGGCAACCTGCCGGCGCTGGCGCGCCACGGGGTGATCGACCGGCGCCGCGAGGAGGCCCTGGCGCGGCGCCAGGTGGAGGCGCTGCGGGTGCGCTGCGCGGACACCGCGCAGGCGGTGGGCGAACTGTCCGGCGGCAACCAGCAGAAGGTGGTGATCGGCCGCTGGCTGGAACGCGACTGCCAGGTGCTGCTGTTCGACGAGCCGACCCGTGGCATCGACGTCGGCGCCAAGTTCGACATCTATGCCTTGCTCGCCGAACTGACCCACCGGGGCAAGGCGCTGGTGGTGGTGTCCAGCGACCTGCGCGAGCTGATGCTGATCTGCGATCGCATCGGCGTGCTCTCGGCGGGACGTATGGTGGACACCTTCGAGCGCGATGCCTGGACCCAGGACGCGCTGCTGGCGGCGGCCTTCGCCGGTTACAAGAAACGCGACGCGCTGCTGGCGACGTCGTGAACACGCAACGCAAGGAACCAGAAATGAGCGACCCGACGTCTTCCGCTACCGCCGCCGCAGCGCCAACCCTGCGACGCGGCAACTATTTCGGCCTGGGCACCTACCTCGGCCTGGCCGGCGCGCTGCTGGCGATGATCGCGCTGTTCTCGGCGCTGAGCAGCCACTTCCTCAGCTATGGCACCTTCCTCGCCATCGCCAACCAGATCCCCGACCTGGTGGTGCTGGCGGTGGGCATGACCTTCATTCTGATCGTCGGCGGCATCGATCTCTCGGTAGGTTCGGTGCTGGCCCTGGCGGCCTCGGCGGTAAGCCTGGCGACGCTCGGCTGGGGCTGGGGCGTGCTGCCGGCGGCGATGCTCGGGATGGCCTGCGCGACCCTGGCCGGCTGCGTCACCGGTTCGATCACGGTGGCCTGGCGGATTCCCTCGTTCATCGTGTCCCTCGGGGTGCTGGAGATGGCCCGTGGGCTGGCCTACCAGATGACCGATTCGCGCACGGCCTATATCGGCGACGCCTATGCCTGGCTGTCCAATCCGCTGGCGTTCGGCATCTCGCCGGCCTTCGTGATCGCCCTGCTGGTGATGTTCGCCGCCCAGGCGGTGCTCACCCGCACGGTGTTCGGCCGCTACCTGATCGGCATCGGCACTAACGAAGAAGCGGTGCGATTGGCCGGTGTGAACCCGAAACCCTATAAGATTGCAGTATTCGCCCTGATGGGGCTGCTCGCCGGGTTGGCCGCGCTGTTCCAGATCTCGCGTCTGGAAGCGGCCGATCCCAACGCCGGGGTCGGCCTGGAACTCCAGGTCATCGCCGCGGTGGTGATCGGCGGCACCAGCCTGATGGGCGGGCGAGGTTCGGTGGTCAGCACCTTCTTCGGCGTGCTGATCATTTCCGTATTGGCGGCGGGGCTGGCGCAGATCGGTGCGTCGGAGCCGACCAAACGAATCATTACCGGGGCGGTGATCGTGGTAGCGGTGGTGCTGGATACCTACCGCAGCCATCGCGCCCGCAGACAGGGCTGAACGATGGCGACAATGAAGGACGTGGCGGCGATGGCGGGGGTTTCCTTCACCACCGTATCGCATGTGGTGAACAGGACGCGGCCGGTCAGCGACGCGGTGCGCAAGAAGGTCGAGGACGCCATCGCGCAGCTGCACTACGTGCCCAGCGCGGTGGCGCGCTCGCTGAAGGTGCGCACCACCTCGATCATCGGCCTGCTGGTGCCGAACAGTACCAACCCGTATTTCGCCGAGCTGTCGCGCGGCATCGAGGATTGCTGCGAGCGCAACGGCTACTGCGTGATCCTCTGCAACTCCGACGACAACCCGCAGAAGCAGGCCAACTACCTGCGCGTGCTCCAGGAGAAACGCATCGACGGCCTGGTCCTGGCGTCCGCCGGCGGCGACGGCGCGCTGGCCAAGGGACTGGCGAACATGCGCACGCCGACCGTGATCGTCGACCGCGAGGTGGAAGGCGTGGAAGCCGACCGGGTGCAGATCGACCATGAGATGGGCGCCTACCTGGCGACCCGCCACCTGCTCGAACTGGGCCATCGCGACATCGCCTGCATCGGCGGGCCGCTGTCGACCAAGGTTTCGACGCTGCGGGTCGAGGGCTACCGGCGGGCGATGGCCAAGGCCGGCCTGGAGGTGCGCCCGCAGTGGCTGCTGGAAAGCGAGTTCAGCAGTCCCGGCGGCTACCACGCGGCGCTCGGTCTGCTGGGCGGCGAGGGCGAGCGACCGACGGCGATCGTCGCCGGCAACGACATGATCGGCATCGGCGTGCTGCGCGCCGCGGCCGAGCTGAATATCAGGGTGCCGCACGAACTGTCGGTGATCGGCTTCGACGATATCGAGCTGAGCCGCTTCGTGTTTCCCGCCTTGACCACCGTGGGCCAGTCGATCCGCCTGCTTGGCGAGATCGCTGCGCAATTGCTGCTGCAACGCATCGCCGAGCGCGAGGAGCCGATGCAGCGGCGGGTGGTGGCGCCGGCGCTGGTCCTGCGCGAATCCACCGCGCCGCCGCTGGTGCGGGTCTGAACCGGGCGCCGGGGGCGCCCTCGCTAGAGAGAGGCTGGAACAAGGACGCAACGATGCATGCGAAAGTACTGGTGGTGGGCAGCCTGAACATGGACCTGGTAGTGCGCGCGCCGCGCCTGCCACGGGGCGGCGAGACCCTCGCCGGGCAGTCCTTCATCACCGTTCCCGGCGGCAAGGGAGCCAACCAGGCGGTCGCCGCGGCGCGTCTCGGCGCTGGGGTGGCGATGATCGGCTGCCTTGGCGACGATGCCTACGGCGACCAGCTGTACCGCGCGCTGCAGGCCGAGGGCATCGACTGCCAGGGCGTCGAGCGGGTGGCCGGGGAGTCCAGCGGGGTGGCGCTGATCGTGGTCGACGACAGCAGCCAGAACGCCATCGTCATCGTCGCCGGCGGCAACGGCCACCTGTCGCCGGCCGTGCTGGCGCGCCACGAACACTTGCTGGAGCAGGCGCAGGTGGTGGTCTGCCAGCTGGAAAGCCCGCTGGAGACGGTTGGCCATGTGCTGCGCCGGGCCCATGCGCTGGGCAAGACGGTGATCCTCAACCCGGCGCCGGCCACCCGCGACGTGCCGGCGGACTGGCTGCCGCTGGTGGACTACCTGGTCCCCAACGAGACCGAAAGCGAACTGCTCTGCCGCCTGCCGGTGGACTCCCTGGAGAGCGCCGGGCGTGCCGCCGAGCGCCTGCGCGAAATGGGCGCCGGCAGGGTGATCATCACCCTCGGCGCCCAGGGCGCCCTGCTGGTGGGCGAGGGGCGGGTCGAGCATTTCCCGGTGGCGCGGGTCAAGGCGCTGGATACCACGGCGGCCGGCGACACCTTCGTCGGTGGCTTCGCCGCGGCCCTTGCGCGCGGCCTCGACGAGGCGGCGGCGATCCGTTTCGGCCAGGCCGCCGCGGCGATCTCGGTGACCCGCCTCGGCGCGCAGACCTCGATCCCCTCGCGCGAGGAAGTCGAGCGGGCGCTCGCTGGCGAGGCTTGAGAGGGACGGTGCCGTTGCTACCGGCGGATAACGCCTGCGCAGCTAGGCGAGGATCGCTCCCAGGCTCACGCATCCCTTCGAGGGGTAGGGCATGCCCAGGCTCGAACGGTGGCCCCTCAGAAGTAGTAGGGGAATTTCACGCCGAAGGTAAAGTCCGGCGCGTCCGGAGTGATGCCGATGGACAGGCTGGGCACGATGCTGAACCTGTTGCTCACCGCATAGGTCATGCCCAGGCCGAAGTAGCCGGCGTTGGCGTCGCTGCCGCTGACGGTCTGCCAGCTCTGGCCGTCCTGCTTGACCTTGCTCTTCTGGCTGATCAGCTCTGAGAAGGAGAACGACAGGCTCATCTTCTCGTTCAGCGCGAAGGCCACGCCGACGCCGAGTTGGAACCAGTTGCCGAGCTTGACCTTGCCGCCGGTCTTCACGCCTTGCTGCGGGTTGATGTCGTCGAACGACTCTTCGAAGTTGTAGGTATACGACAGGCTGCCGAACAGCACCGCCGGGTCCACCGTCTTCACCAGCGAGATGCCCGGGGTGATCGACCAGACGCCGTTGCCGGTGGGCAGGTCGTCGGGCACGTTGAGGTTGTTGTTGCCCGGTACCTGCTTCAGCTTGATGCCGTAGGGATCCTTGCCGGTGGGCGCCTTGACCCGCAGGCTGACCACCGCGTCCGGGGTGCTCTCGCTTTCGTCGAGGAACTTGTAGGCGACGCCGAAGCTGACGTCGCCCAGGCGTGGGTCGCCGGTCACCGATTTCTCGGTGATCTGCGAGGTCGAGCCGCCGGCGCCGGCGGACTGGTAGGTCGATTCGCGATAGACCACCGGGGCGTTGATATCCACCTGCCAGCGCTGGTTCCAGTTGTAGCGGCCGGTCAGGTCGAGGGTCCAGATGTCGGCATCGATCTGGTCCACGCCGATGTTGCCGAGGAAGATCGAGTCCAGCGCCAGGAAGCCATTGAGGAACAACTGGCGGGTGTCGTAGTGGCTGTAGGTGAGGCCGGTCTCCAGGCTGAAGGTGCCGCCGCCGAAGAAGCCGCTGGCGTCCTGGTAGATGTTTTCCACGCTGGGCGCGGGCGCGCCATCGTCCTTGAGGCTGGCGCCGTAGGTGCCGGCGACCGCGTTGGCGTCGTTGCGCGCCTGCGCCGGCGGCTGGATCGACTTGACCAGGCGTTGCGGCTGCGGCGCCTGGGGTTGCGCCTCGACCTGGCGCACGCGCTGTTCGAGGACCATCAGGGCGTTCTGCTGGGCCTCGTAGCGTTGGCGCAGCTCCAGGAGTTCCTTCTTCAGCGCCTCGACCTCGGACTCCGTCGCGGCCTGCGCCAGGAACGGGGAAACCAGGGTGGTGGCGCAGAGGACAGCTCGCAGCGAGAGTGTCTGGGTCATGTTTGCCGTTCCGTTTTTATGGCCTTCCGATAGCACAGTGATTTCAGACTAGATCAACTTTCAGTAGCCGCTGGGGCGCAGCGCGCGCAATTGCTCCCAGGCGCAATTCAGTGCCGGATCGGCGCCCGGCCGGTCCTTGAGCATCACCTCGAGCGCCGCCAGGTTCTGCACCAGGTTGCGGTTTCCGCTGAGCGCCACGCTCTGCACCAGGCCGCCGGCGCCGAGGCTTTGCAGGCTGGCGCCCTGGCCGCTGGCCTGGATCGCCAGTTGCAGGGCGCCGCCGTTCGGCGTGACCTTGACCGTGCCGGCCTCGCCGCTGAGGGCCAGCGCACCTTCCAGCGGCGTGCCGCCCGGCAGTGGCGGCGGCGCCTCGCCGTGGCGGACCTCGATGCTGACGCCATTGCTGGCGCTGTTGTGGTCGCCGGCGGTGCGGATGCTCTGGCTGACCCCCTGGGTCTGCGCCAGTCCGGCGCCGCCGAGGACCTGGCCGTTGCCGGCGACGGGTGGCGGGGCGTCGCCTGGCCGATCGACCAGGGTGACGTTGAGGACCGGGCGCGCCAGGTTCTGCCGCACCTGCAGGTCGACGCGTGCGCCGAGGACCTGGCCGCTGGCGTTCTGCCAGGTGCTGCTCATGGTCACCCCGAAGCTGACGATCCGCCCCGGCAGCACGTAGCGCCCGCGCAACTGGGAAAGCTCCTGGTCGCTCAGTTCGGCGGGGGCGAAGAGGTCGCTGGCGGGGGCGGGCAGCGCAGCGCCCAGGCAGCAGGCGAGGACGAAGCAGTGGTGCGTGTACATGGCGTGCTCCCGGAGCATCCGGCTCCTGCGATCAGAAGAAATCGCTCTGGATGAAGCCGAACTCCATCAGTTCGGCGTCCCTGACCGGTTTGAAGCGGTCCAGGCGATTGCGCGCGGTCAGCGGTTCGGGCGGCGTCAGCAGCGGATTGCCGCGGTCGTATCCCTGGCCGATCACGGCGAAGACGATGCCGTTCCAGCCCTTGGCGAACTCTGTCAGCGCGTAGCGTTTGTGCCCCAGCGCCGGGTCACCCACGTACACGTACTCGCCCTGGGTGCGTTGCAGGACGACGAAGTGCTTGTAGCCGCGGATTTCCATCAGCACGATGGCGGGGATCTTCAGTTGTTCCAGTTGCGCCGCCTCGATCCGGTAGCCGCGCGCGCGCATGCCCATGGATTCGACGTAGCGCTTCATGTCGAGCATGGAGAAGCCCTGGGTGCGGACGATCTCCGGGTCGGCGTGGGCGAGCATGCCCTGGATCACCGCCTGCTCGTCGAGCGGGGCGCCGTAGGCCTTCTCCAGGATGGTCGCGAGGGCCGCGGCGCCGCAGCTGAAATCGGTCTTCTGCTCGACCAGGTCGGCGAAGCGCCGCTCGCGGATGCTCTGCACCTGCTTGTAGACCAGGCCGCCGCCGGGCAGGGCGGGAAAGCCGAGGGTCGCCGCCTGGGCGGTGAGGTCGACGAGCAGCAGCAGGGAAAGGATGAGCGTGCGCATGGCCGGTTCCTGTGTCGGATGGAAAAGGGTTCCGGCTGGCGCCGGAACCCCTGGGCCAGGATCAGAAGCCAAGGCTCTCGCCACCGGCCGGGCAGCTGCTGCAACCGGCGGCGATGGACAGGGAGTTGCTCTGCTGGTTGCCGCCACCGGCGGCGATGTTCACCCCGACGTTGCCCGAGACGTTCTGCAACGAGTTGCTCAGGCTGGCGTTGTTGGTGACCGGGGTCTTGAAGCCGACGATCGCCGGGATGAAGCCGGACACCGTGCCTTTCAGGTCGACGTCGCCCTTTTCCTTGAAGGCGAACGCGCCGCCGTCGTGGTTCAGGTCCTTGGCGCCCTGGGCCTGGCTGTCCACGTCGATGTGGCCGGTATTGCTGCCGCCCGGATGGGTCTGGCCTTCCCAGGTGTCGAGGTAGACGTCGCCGATCTGGTCGGAGGTGCCCTTGTAGCTGCCGTCGGCGTTCAGCTTCAGCGACACGTAGGTGCCGCCATAGGCGTAGTTGGCGCTGTTGACGGTGGTGTTGCCGGTGGAGGTCTGCGACGCGGCGCTACCGGCAGTGCTGTACTGGCCGTTGGAGACGGCGGCGGCCAGGTCGTTCTTCTGCTGGTTGAAGTTGCCGGCGGCGACGTTCACGCCCAGGTTGCCCGAGACGTTGTTGGCCGAGTTGCTCAGCGATGCGGTGTTGGGGTTGGAGTAGTTGTTCAGCGTATTGCCGTAGCCGCTCTGCAGCACGCTGGTGCTGGCGGTCGCGGTGCCGAACACGAAGCTGGCGTCGGCGCTGGCCAGCGCGGCGGCGTTGGCCTGCTGGTTGTTGTCGCCGGCGGCGACGTTGACCCCGACGTTGCCCGAGGCATCCTTGATCGAGCCGCTCACCGAGGCATTGTTCAGCGTGCCGAAGTTGCTGACCTTGTTGTTGTAGTTCTGCTGCGTATCCACCACCAGGGCCGTGGCTCCGCCCTTGTTGTTCGACTGCGGGTTGGGTTTCGGCGGGTGCCAGCCACCTTCGTTTCCGGCGTAGGCCGATACCGACAGCACTGCAGCCATTGCCAGGGCCAGCGGGGTCAAGACCATAGTCGCTTTCATGGCGTTTCTCCTTGCATTTCTGTGCTTAGTGTTGGGCTTGTGTTGGCTTGGCAGAGTCATTCCATGACCCTGACGCTGAGGGTGTTCATCGACTGATTGCCCACCCCAGCGCTCTGGTTCACCTGCACCACGCCGCTGCTCCCGGCGAAGGCGCGATCGTCCGTCGAGACGCTGCGTCCCCCCGGGACCGGAGTGGCCGAACCGGAGACTTTGGTCAGCGCCACGCTTTGCGCGAGAACGCTGTCATCCAGGCTTTCCGGGCCGTTGCTGAGACTCAGCCGGAAGGCGTTGATCTGTTGGTTGCCGAGGCCGGCGCCCTGGTTGACGCCGAGGATGCCGCTGCCGCGCAGCGCCGCCCCCGAGATGCTGGCGCTGGCTGCGATCGGCTGGCTGGCGTCGAGTTGCAGATGCTGGCGCTGGTCGCTGCCGACGAGGGCCGCGGAGCCTACCGCGACGACACGAACGTTGCTCTGTTGCTGGGCGTCGCCGGCGGCCTGGTTGAGGGCGAAGTTGCCGCGGTAGGTGCCGCTGTCATCGATGCTGGCGCGATTGCGTGAGGCCAGCGGGTCGGCCTGGAGCGACGCGATACAGGCGAAGGCGAGGAGGAGGGCGGACAGGCGCTTCATTGACCACCCCCGAGCATCTGCAGCGGTGCCAGGCCCTGCTTGAGGCTGCCGTTGATCTGCCCGGCGAGGCCTGCGCCGGCGCCGCCTCCCGCGCCGTGGGTGGTGCCGAGGTTGCCGACGGCCTGGACCGTCGCCGGGTTCGCCGGCTGGCTGGCGAAACCCGGCAGGGCGCTTCCGGTGAGAATCATGCTGCGAATCCCGGAACCGCTGGTCACGATGGCGAAGTCGGCATCGCCCAGTTCGCGGCTCACGGTATTGCCGCTGGCCGCCCCGTTGGCGAGGGCGTTGACCTCGGCGGAGACGTTGGTGTCGACGACGGTGGGATGTGGGTCGGGCACCATGCTCGGACGGTAGGCGACCCGTGGCTGGACCTGGCGCTGGACGACGATCGTACCGTCCGCCGCATGCGCGGGGAGGCTCACCGGCACGGAGCCGACGATGACCAGCAGCGCTGGAACGACGATGCGTAGCGAACTCCCCGACATGATGGCGCTTCCTTCGTTGGCGCTGAGCCCTAATCAGCGTTGGCAGGGAGCGAGCATGGGGCGTGCCGGTTTTGCGTTTTCCTTGTCAATCAAGGGCTTGGAGGTGAGCGCCGGGGGAACCTGGCGGACAGTGTTGCATCCGTGCAACAGCAGGCCCGCCGACCATGGGGTCAAGCCTGCCGGGGAAGCGCCCGGAGCTGTTTCAGCGCCGAGACAGCTTTCCGCGGCGCCGTCGCGAAACGCTCTGCGCCAAGGGCCGGACTGTGCTGGCGGTGTATCGCTGGCGTGACAGGGCCGGCCCTTCAGCCGTCCTGGAGCAGTCCTTGCACTGCGGCGAAAGCCTGGCGCCGGCGCTCGGCCCAGTCGCCGGCGATGGCGCGGTAGGGCTGCCGATGGCGCTCCAGCCAGGCATGGCATTCGCGATGGAATGCCTGGCGCTGCGCCAGTTCCGGCTGGCAGCGCTGGCCGTCGGCGCTCCAGGCTACGCCTTCCGGCGAGAGCAGCAGGTGCAGGTCGTAGCGCCGCCGCAGCAGGGCGGGTTCGAGCCAGTCCGGACAGTCGCCGAAGAGAATCCGGCTCCAGAGGATGTTGCTCAGCAGGTGGGTATCGAGGATCAGCAGCGCCGGCCGTTCTGCGCGAGCGGCGTCCTCCCAGGCCAGTTGCCCGCGGGCGATGGCGGGGATGTCGGCGTAGCAGGTGTCGCGGCGCTGTTCGTCGATGAAGTGGCGGACGTACTCGCCGACCACCCGGCCGCCGAAGCGGGCCTGGAGCTGCTCCGCAAGCCAGCTCTTGCCGCTGGATTCGGGCCCGGTGAGTACCAGCACCTTCATGCGGCGACGCCCTCGCGCAATGCCGGGTCGCGGCGCCAGGTCCGCCAGCCGTGGATCGCCAGCAGGGTGAAGAGGGCGTAGAGGGCGGCGGTCAGGTACAGCGCCTTGCTGGCGAAGAGCGCCACGAACAGCACGTCCACGGCGATCCACAGGGCCCAGCATTCCAGGCGCTTCTGCGCCATCCAGCATTGCGCCACCAGGCTGAAGGCGGTCAATCCGGCGTCCCACCAGGGACTGGCGGCATCGGTGTGGTTGGCCATCAGGTAACCGAGCGCGACGCTGCCGACCAGGCCCGCACCGAGCCCGTAGAGGCGCTGCGCGGCGTTCAGGCGGCTCACCGAGCGGCCGTCGTGGTCCTGCCCGCCGCGGGTCCACTGCCACCAGCCATAGAGCTGTAGCGCCGCGTAGACCATTTGCAGGAGCATGTCCGAATAAAGCTTCACCTCGAAGAATATCCAGGCGTAGAGCGCCACCATCACCAGGCCGATAGGCCAGCACCAGGGATTCTGGCGGACGGTCAGGTAGACGGCGATGGCGCCGAGCGAAGCGGCGAAGAGTTCAAGGGGTGACACGGAAGGCCCTCATGCGACGAGGACGCATTGTAGCGAATGTATCCGGCGCTTCGCGAAGACCAGGGCGGAGGGGACGGGCGCGGACAGATTTGTTCAGACGCCGGCTGGCAAGAATTCCAAGATTCCTGGCCGGCCGCTCTGGTAGCATGCCCGCCGGTTTCGACTTCGGCAGTGGGGGAACTGGTCGGGTTCTTCGGAGTCGTAAGGCCTTCATAAAAGACGGCGAGTGTATCGCCGAGAACAACGAAAGCTCGTTCGGGACAGTAGTAGAAGGGGGAGAAACATGGAGTGGTGGACTGCTTTCCAGGCGTTCATCCTGGGCGTCGTGGAGGGGCTGACCGAGTTCCTGCCGATTTCCAGCACCGGGCACCAGATCATCGTCGCCGACCTCATCGGCTTCGGCGGCGAACGCGCCAAGGCGTTCAACATCATCATCCAGCTGGCGGCGATCCTCGCTGTCGTCTGGGAATTTCGGGGAAAGATCTTTCAAGTCGTCCGTGACCTGCCGAGCCAGCGCCAGGCCCAGCGTTTCACCGCCAACCTGCTGATCGCGTTCTTCCCGGCGGTAGTCCTCGGCGTCCTGTTCGCCGACCTGATCCACGAGTGGCTGTTCAATCCGATCACCGTCGCCCTGGCGCTGGTGGTGGGCGGGGTGGTCATGCTCTGGGCCGAGCGCCGGAAGCATGTGATCCGCGCCGAACACGTCGACGACATGACCTGGAAGGACGCCCTGAAGATCGGCTGTGCCCAGTGCCTGGCGATGATCCCCGGCACCTCGCGGTCCGGCGCGACCATCATCGGCGGCCTGCTGTTCGGCCTTTCGCGCAAGGCGGCCACCGAGTTCTCGTTCTTCCTGGCGATGCCGACCATGGTCGGCGCGGCGGTCTATTCCGGATACGTGTACCGCGACCTGTTCCGCCCCGAGGACCTGCCGGTGTTCGCCGTCGGCTTCGTCACCTCGTTCGTCTTCGCCATGCTGGCGGTGCGTGCCTTGCTGAAGTTCATCGGCAACCACAGCTACGCGGCTTTCGCCTGGTATCGGATCGCCTTCGGCCTGCTGATCCTGGCGACCTGGCAATTCCACCTGATCGACTGGAGCACCGCCGGCGAGGTGTGAGGCCCGGGAACAGGCAAGAGGCGCGGCGCGAGCCGCGCCTTTTTTCGTCTGGCCGCCGCGGGTGGCTAGAATGCAGCGCGAAACGGGTAGCGAGCGAGTGGATGTGGATATGGAAAAGCCGGGCATGATCAGCCGCTGGTATGACGACAAGGGCTTCGGCTTCATCCTGCCGAAGACCGGCGGGGAAGAAGTCTTCCTGCATATCTCCGCGTTCCGCGGCGACCGCCGTCCCCGCCAGGGCGACCAGGTGTGGTTTCTCGCCAGCCAGGATGCCCAGGGCCGCCTGCGCGCCGAGAGGGCGCGGCTGGACGCGCTGACCATCGATCCGCCAACTGTCCGCCGTGGCGCCCAGGCGCCGGTGACGCGGGCCCAGGCGCGGCCGGCGCCGACTCCGCCGAGCGCGTTGCAGCGCCCGTTGGCGAAGCTGCTGGTCCTGCTGATCCTCTGCGTGCTGCCGGCCGCTGGCGCCTGGCGGATGTACCTGGACGGACAGGCCCTCTGGCCGCTGCTGGCCTATCCGCTGGCCAGCCTGCTCGCATTCGCCCTCTACTGGCGGGACAAGCGCAGCGCCGCACGCGGCGACTGGCGTACCCCGGAGGTCCGCCTGCACCTGTTCGAGCTGCTCGGCGGCTGGCCTGGCGCGCTGGTCGCGCAGCAGGTATTCCGCCACAAGACCCGCAAGCTCTCGTTCCAACTGGTGTTCGGGGGCATCGTCCTGCTGCACCAGCTGTTCTGGCTCGACAGCCTGCTCGGCGGGCGCCTGTCCGCCGCGCTGTTGCAGTGGATCGGCTGAACGGCGCGGCTCACTCGCGGGCGCGGCGGTAGGCCGGGCCGGTCTCGCCCGAGGGGCGTTGCAGGGCTTCCACGAGAAAGTCGATCAAGGCACGGATAGCCGGAATCTGGCTGCTGCGCGGCAGGTAGGCGGCCTGCATGGTGCTTTTCGGCAAGGTCCACTGCGGCAGGATGCGCACCAGGCTGCCATCGGCCAGTTCCCTGTCGCAGTAGCCTTCGGGCAGCAGGGTGACGCCGAGGCCGGCCACGGCGGCTTTCTTGCGCAGGACGAAGTCGTCGACGCCCAGGCGCGGTTCGCGTTCCAACTGGTAGCGGCTGCCATCCGGCCCGATCAGGGTCGCGTGGACCTTGCGGTCGTTATGAATAGCGCCGAGGAAGGGCAGGTCTTCGAGGTCTTCCGGATGTTCCAGGCGACGCCCGGCGATCAGCGACGGGGCGGCGAGGATCTGCGTGGTCGCCGGAGCCAGGCGCCGGCAGACCAGCGCAGGGTCCTCGTCGCCGAGTTCGCGCACGCGCAGTGCCACGTCCACCCCCTCGTTGAGCAGGTCGACCCGGCGGTTGGTCAGGAGGATTTCCAGCTGGACCTGCGGGTGTCGTTCGAGAAACCGCGGCAACAGGTCGGCCAGGTTGCTCGAAGCCATGGCCACCGGTGCGGAAAGGCGCAGCCGGCCACGCGGCTCGACGCTCAGCTCGGCGATCACCTGTTCGGCCATCTCCGCTTCCAGCAGCAGGTTGCGGCAGTGCTGCAGGTAGCGTTCGCCGACCTCCGTGAGCGCCAGCTTGCGTGTCGTGCGGTGCAGCAGGCGCACCTGAAGGCGCTCCTCCAGCTCGGCGATGCGCCGCGACAGGCGCGACTTGGGAATCCCCGTCTCGCGTCCGGCCGCGGCGAAGCCGCCGCATTCCACCACCTTGGCGAAGTAGTAGAGGTCGTTGAGGTCGTGGGGCATGCAGGCGCTCCGCTGGGGGGAAAAACAGATTGTCCTATGTGTGGGACGAATAGTCATGTTTCTACCGACTAATCGTCGATTGGCCTTGCCGGTAGGATGCAAACCACTCGATCGCCACACTGCGATCCCCCACTTTCAGGAGCGAGACATGAAACTTTTGCATATCGATTCCAGCATCCTCGGCGACGCCTCCGCTTCCCGCCAACTGAGCGCCGAGCTGGTCCAGGCCTGGCGGCAGAACGAAGACGGGCTTGACGTCACCTACCGCGACCTGGCCGCCGACGCGGTGGCGCATTTCTCCGCCCTGACCCTGGCCGCCGGCAGCACCCCGGCGGAGCTGCGCGATGCCGCGCTGAAGCATGAAGTCGCGGTGGGTGAAGAAGTGCTGGAAGAGTTCCTCGCCGCCGACGTCGTGGTAATCGGCGCGCCGATGTACAACTTCACCATCTCCAGCCAGCTCAAGGCCTGGATCGATCGCATCGCGGTCGCCGGCAAGACCTTCCGCTACACCGAGAACGGCCCGGTTGGCCTGGCCGGCGACAAGAAAGTGGTGATCGTCTCCACCGCCGGTGGCGTGCATGCCGGCCAGCCGACCGGCGCGGCCCACGAAGGCTACCTGCGCACCGTGCTGGGTTTCTTCGGCATCACCGATATCGAAGTGGTTCGCGCCGAAGGCCTGGCCTATGGCGAGGAGCCCCGCGCCCAGGCCATCGCCGCCGCCCGCCGGCAGATCGCCGGGCAGTTCGCCGCGGCCTGATCCCCGCGTCATCGGAAAACCTCGCTTCGGCGGGGTTTTCGCGTTGTGCGCAGCGGCGCGCTGCGTGTAGATTGGCTGGACAATTACAAGCACAAGGAACCGGCCTGTGAGCGCGTGTTACTGCCGCAACTGCGGCGCCCGAGCGACCCGTCTCGTCGAGAACGGCATCTGCGAAGCCTGCAAGCGGCGCTCGGACATCAATCCGAAGAACGTCCTGATCGCTGCCGCCCTGATCGTCTACATCGGGGTGAACGTGGCTGCCTACATCAAGGACCACCCGCCCCGCGAGCTGACCGCCGAACAGCGCGAGAAGATCGCCGAGGGCCAGCGCCTGGCGACCCGCGCGGCGATGATGGCCGGCTACGTCGACTGAGTCGCGCTCCCCATAGGCCCTGCGCGTCCATGCCGGAATGAAAAAGCCCCGCGGATGCGGGGCTTTCGCGTTGCGCGACGGGGACTCAGACGATTACGCCCTGGCTGCGCAGGTAGTCGTCATAGCTGCCGCTGAAGTCGGTCACGCCGTTCTCGCCCAGCTCGATGATGCGGGTAGCCAGTGAGGAAACGAATTCGCGGTCGTGGCTGACGAAGATCAGCGTGCCCGGATAGTTGTCCAGCGCCAGGTTCAGCGCCTCGATGGACTCCATGTCCAGGTGGTTGGTCGGCTCGTCCATCACCAGCACGTTGGGGCGCTTGAGGATCAGCCGGCCGAACAGCATGCGGCCCTGCTCGCCGCCGGAGATCACTTTCACCGACTTCTTGATCTCGTCGTTGGAGAACAGCATGCGGCCGAGGGTGCCGCGCACCAGTTGTTCGCCGCCCTGGGTCCACTGGGCCATCCAGTCGAACAGGCTCATGTCGTCGGCGAAGTCGTCGGCGTGGTCTTGGGCGAAATAGCCGACGTCGGCGCTGTCGGTCCATTTCACCTCGCCGCCGTCCACCGGCAGGTCGCCGACCAGGCAGCGCAACAGGGTGGTCTTGCCGATGCCGTTGGGGCCGATGATGGCGACGCGCTCGCCGGCCTCGACCTGCAGGCTCAGGCCCTTGAACAGCGGCTTGCCGTCATAGCCCTTGCTGATGTTTTCCACGGTCACCGCCTGGCGGTGCAGCTTCTTGTATTGCTCGAAGCGGATGAACGGGCTGACCCGGCTGGACGGCTTGACCTCCTCCAGCTGGATCTTGTCGATCTGCCGGGCGCGGCTGGTGGCCTGCTTGGCCTTGGAGGCGTTGGCCGAGAAGCGGCTGACGAAGGATTGCAGCTCGGCGATCTGCGCCTTCTTCTTGGCGTTGTCCGACAGCAGGCGCTCGCGGGCCTGTTCGGCGGCGGTCATGTACTCGTCGTAGTTGCCCGGGAACAGGCGCAGCTCGCCGTAGTCCAGGTCGGCCATGTGGGTGCAGACGCTGTTCAGGAAGTGGCGATCGTGGGAAATGATGATCATGGTGCTGTTGCGCGCGGTGAGCACGCCTTCCAGCCAGCGGATGGTGTTGATGTCCAGGTGGTTGGTCGGTTCGTCGAGCAGCAGCACGTCCGGGTCCGAGAACAGCGCCTGGGCCAGCAGTACGCGCAGCTTCCAGCCGGGAGCGACGGCGCTCATCGGGCCGAAGTGCTGCTCCAGCGGGATGCCCAGGCCGAGCAGCAGCTCGCCGGCGCGGGACTCGGCGGTGTAGCCGTCGAACTCGGCGAACTGGACTTCCAGCTCGGCCACCGCCATGCCATCTGCCTCGCTCATTTCCGGCAGGGAGTAGATGCGGTCGCGTTCGGCCTTCACCGCCCAGAGTTCCTCGTGGCCCATGATCACCGTATCGATGACGCTGAAGTCCTCGTAGGCGAACTGGTCCTGGCGCAGCTTGCCCAGGCGCACGTTGGGTTCCAGCATGACCTGGCCGGCGCTCGGCTCCAGGTCGTTGCCGAGGATCTTCATGAAGGTCGACTTGCCGCAACCGTTGGCGCCGATCAGGCCGTAGCGGTTGCCGTTGCCGAACTTGACGGAAACGTTCTCGAACAGCGGCTTGGCGCCGAACTGCATGGTGATATTCGCGGTGGAGATCAAAGGCTTGTCCTGCGGGTGTTACAGCGGTGGTTAATCGCCTTCCTCTACTGCCTGCACCAGTTCCGTACCATTTTTGATTCTGGCAGGCAGCTTTTCGAGCTCGTGCCAGCCGGAGGCCGAGCTCAGCCATTTGGCATAGGTCGAGAGCAACATCTGCACGTGGTACCCGAGCTTACTTGCCTTGCGATGAACGCAGGGTTCATGCCGGCCATCAGGTACATGGTTGCGTAGGTGTGTCGGGCGTCGTATTGCCGGCGCCTACGGATACCCAAGGCATCCAGCGCGGCGTGAAAGTGCTTAATGGTAACACTTGGCTCCTTGATCCACAGCCTATCCTTGCTTGGTGGAAAGATGAAAGGGCTCTCGGCGAATGAGGATGCCGAGGCCATCTTCTTCAGCTTGGCTCGCGATCCTGCCAGTCGTAATAGCCACTGGCAGAAACCTTCAGGCAACGGCACATCAATCGTACCGGATACTCGTTGCGGCAGCGCTGGATCACCGGGCACCGCTCGATGACTCCCTGGTAAAGTACGCTGCCGCGTCTCTTAAAAAATCACCTTCCTTGGTCACTCGGGCCAACTCACGCCTGAGGCGGGCAAGCTTCTCATTTCACGGGCTCCCGGCTCTTGGAAACACCTTTTCTACGCCTGGCTGCGACCCTCTAACCCAATGTGTGAGCGGGTTTGGAGCAACACCAATCTCCAGGGACACCTGTCGACAGTTCGCCCCTGAACGACGAACCCGTTCGACTGCTTCCTCCTTGAACTCGGGGAGCAGGCCAGTATCTCTTGCGCTTGGACATGAACACTCCTCAGCTCTGCGTGAGCTTACTCGAAAGTGTCCGTGCTAGCGGGGTAGAACCCTCTCGTTATGAGGCCGGGAAATGTCTATCGGAGCGGGGGGTAGCCCCCCTGTTATTTGTCGATGGCATAATATCCACCTTTGGTACACAGGTGGACTGGATGAATCGTAGGGATTTCTTGATTTCGGTAGGGACTATTGCTGCCTTCGGTTCTATTCCCTTTATGCGCCGCCTCACTCCACCCAAGGCTATGGCGATTCGGAATGCCTACAGCCTTTGGTACAACAGACCGGCTACTGTGGATATCCCCGGTGGATTCTGTCTGGGATATGTGACTTCCAGCGGAGAGGTTAGCGTTGTTGGGGTAACTGACCGACTATTGCTGGGTAAGAAAGTTCGTTTGCACACATTTGATGATGCAAGCGACCATGGATCACCGTCTTTGCTCAAGGTCCCAAGTGGAAAGCATGCGGGTCATATCTTGGCATGCTTCAGCAACCATGCGACCCCGCTTCTGTGTGCCCGAACCACCCGGCCTGAGTCGATTGAGTCATGGGAAGAAACGCGCATAATTGATCTGGGACGCTCGACTTATGTTTCATTGGCTGCGCTTGCGGATGGTCAAATCATCCTTATGCATACGTTGCAAGAGCGTACCGGAAAGTATTCGACAGGCGAGTGGCGGCGTGTCGTCGCCAGGACCACGCAGGATGGCGGTGACACCTGGAGTGAGCCAGTGCAGATTGCAGGGTTCGGTCCAGGTACCTTCCCTTATTCGACGCCCCTGGCTGTTGCCAAGGATGGACGATGCGCAATGAGTTATGCCATCTATTCTGCGGTCGAGAAGCGTCACCAAGGTCTTACGGTCATTGTTACTGGTGATGCATTTCAATCGAAGGTCGAGATTCCTGTAGACCTTGGTACAGAGGCGTCGGCTGATACTGTTCCCTACGAAACCAAGTGGCTATCCGAAAGAGTAATCGCGGTGTCGTATAGCCAGGTGAGCGATGCTGGAAAGATAGCTCTCGGCAGGGTCGCACTGGTGGATGTTACGCGTAGGCAATTACTTTCCAACACTCCGGTTTCTGAGGTCGCAGTGCATACCTATGCGGGCGGCGTAGCTATCGCAGCTGACGGTCTTTCAGTCGTCTATTCCCCAGTTGCTGGAGGAATTGTTCGTCAGAACCTGGAAACAGGAGAGACTGTCAGCCTAGTGGAGGCTGGTGACTTTTCTTCTCCATCGTTCATTACCTCACAAAGTCAAACATTGATCGTTGCGCTGAAGAACCCATCGATCAAAACGACAAGGCTCTTCTCGGCAGAGGTTCTCGTCATGCCTGGTACATAGGTGTTTCCGTCTTTCCTTGTCGGCACAGTCTGCTTGCGAAATGTTAATGGCATCAATCGACAATGGAGGCGATGATCCGTTGTCGGGAAATGGGGCGTTGTCTCGCTCAGCAAAGCGAGTGTGGCGAGGAGGACTGCTGTTGATTTTTACCGTGTCCCGGTAATGGTACAATTTCGAATTTTGGCCATCATCCCCAAAGGACTCCCCGATGAAGCCCGCCGTTCTCCTCGCATTGTTGCTCCTGTCGCTACTAGGCGGTTGCGGGGATTCGTCGTCGGACGGCAAGGGCGCTTCCGGACCGTTGTCCCTGCGCTGCGGGGACTTCGGCAAGGTCGAGGTACTCGACGGCTTCGCCAGCCTCAAGCTGCCCGACGGCAAGACCGTCCAGTCGATGGGCGGCGACGTGCGCAGTCTCGCCGACGGCCAGGCCCTGAGTGCGATTTCCTATACCGACGGTTCGGTGCTGTACCGCGAAGCGGGCGAGACGCCCGGCTACCTGTTCGCCCCGGCCAAAGGCCAGCGGAAGAGCTGCGAAATGCGCTAAATCAGCAATGTTTCCCAGCGCCGAGCCGCTAGAATCCCGCTCTCCATTCCCCGCAAGGCCCGCCAGCATGCCGCATCTCGTCATCGAAGCCACTGCCAACCTCCGCCTCGAAACGTCCCCCGGCGAACTGCTGGAGCAGGCCAATGCCGCGCTGTTCGCTTCCGGGCAATTCGGCGAGGCGGACATCAAGTCGCGCTTCGTCACCCTGGAGGCCTACCGGCAGGGAACCGCGGCGGTCGAGCGCGCCTACCTGCATGCCTGCCTGTCGATCCTCGACGGGCGCGACGCGGCGACCCGCCAGGCGCTGGGCGAGTCGCTCTGCGAGGTGCTCGCCGGAGCGGTGGCGGGCGGCGGCGAGGAGGGCGTGCAGGTCAGCGTCGAAGTGCGCGAGATGGAGCGCGCCAGCTACGCCAAGCGCGTCGTCGCCCGGCAGCGCTGAGAGACTGGCGCGCGCCTGGCTCAGATCCAGGCGTTCAGCGTCGCGCGGGCCTGCGTCGGGTCCTCTTGCCGTCCCGGCGCCTGGCCGTTCTGCATGGCGATCATCTCGCGCATGCGTTCGCCGATGCCTTTCTCCACCTGTTCGCGTTTCTCCGGCGGCATCGCGTCCAGTTCCTCCTCGGTCAGGCCGAGGCTCTTCAGGACCTGCTCGCGCATCCGCTCGGCAGGCGATTTCTGCATGTACTCCTTGAACTCGTCATAGGCCGACTTGCCTTCGCTGGCGCCGGCAGGGGCATTCGCCTGGTTCTGCTTCAGTGTCAGGTTCAGCTTCGCAAAACCCTCGTCCATGGCCTGGCGGGCGGACTCCGCGGCGGGATCGACGGCCTCGTTGCGCAATGGCGTGCCGAGGGCGGGGCGCGCTTTCAGCAGATCGCCGTTGCCGATCTCGGTGTTGGCTTGCCGCTGGTTGTTCAGGTAACGCGCAGACCAGCCGGAAAGGCTGGCGGGACCTATGCTGTTCATGACCTGCTTCCATGGAAATGAATGACCGCCGCTCCGTCGCAAGGGCCGTGCCAGGTCGCCGAACCCCGCGCCAGAGGGCTCGGCGCATGGCGCAGGGCGGGGCGGAGGCAAGCGCTTGCCGCGAACGGCAACGGCGTTCCGCGGTTAGAATGTCCGACTTGTGCAGCAGGTTGCGAAGAGAGCCATGACCGACACTCCCGACGATCGAACCGGAGATGCCTCCGGTCTGTCGAAGCGCCAGGCATTCCATCGGCAGCACCGGCAACGGGCGGAGGAAGAGGCGCGGCGCCTGCTCGACGCCCGCGCCGAACAGGGCGGCCGCTGGCTGGACTGGGTCGCGGGCCAGCTCTACCTCCTGCGTCCGCCGGAATACGCGGCCATGGTGCGTCGCGAACTGCAGCGCCTGAGCGGCGACTGAAGCTGGCGAATTTGTCAGCGCGGATTGCAGTTTCGCCAGGAAACCCATGCCACTGGTAAGGTGGCGATCCCAGAAGATCAGAGGAGGCGGTATGCCTTTGAAGCAGTTTTCCAGTGCACTCGTTCTCGCGGCCCTGCTCGCCGGTTGCAGCAGCAACGGCGACGGCCCGTCCACCGAAGGCGCCAGCGTAGCCACCGGCAGCGCCAGCGCGCCCGCGGCCACCCCGGCAGCGGATGGCCGTTGCGACGCCAACGCGGTGCAGGCCTATGTCGGCAAGCAGGCTTCCGCGGCCATCGTCGAGGAGGCCCGCCGCGCCGCCGGAGCGGAAGTCGCCCGGGCGCTGCGCCCGCACGATGCGGTGACCATGGACTACAACCCGCGCCGGCTGAACATCGATGTCGACGACACGCTGGTGATCAAGCGCCTGTCCTGCGGCTGACCGCCCAGCCCCGAATACGAAGAAGCCCCGCATCGCGGGGCTTTCTCTTGGCCGTTCGACGAGGCCTCAGATGGCGGTACTGCGTAGGGCGGCGTTGGACTGGCTGACGGCGGTTTGCGGTTTTTCCTCGAGAATTGCCTGACGCTTGGCCTGGTATTCCTCGAACGACAGGCTGCGCCGGGCCAGGTCCTCCAGCGCCAGTTGCCTGACCTCGTCGCTGCTGTACGGGCGAGAGGGGTTGTAGTCGCTGGCGCAGCCGGCGAGGGCGAGGGAGAACAACAGTACGCTGATGAGTGCCTTGGCCATGACCGGCTCCTGGATTCGCTTTCCTGGGGGAATGGTCGAAAGGCTAACAACCGCGCCGCTGCGCTAGAAATCATCCTGCTCGATAGTGCTTATTCGTTCGGCTGAACGCGGGAAGAAGCGCTGCCGGCGGCGCCAGCCGGGCCGTGGGGTGGACGACGCGATTGGCGCCGCCCGCCGGCATGTCCCGCGCTCGGCCGGGAGAACAAGCGGCAGGCCGCTGGGGCCTGCTCAGGCGGCGACTTGCGCAGGCTTGCCCAGCAGGCGGTCGACCAGGCTGCAGGCGGCGAGAGTGGCGACCGAGGGGATCAACCAGGCCAGGCCCTGTTCGGCCAGCGGCAGGTGCAGCAGCCATTGCGGGAAGTCCTGGCCCAGGCCCGCCGCCTTCAGGGCATCGAGCACGCCGAACGCCAGGGAAACCAGCATCACCGGGGCGAGGATGCGCGTCGCCGAATGCCAGAGGCCGATGCAGAAGCTCAGCGCCACCAGCACGATGCACGGCGGATAGATCGCGGTGAGCACCGGGATCGAGACCTGGATCAGCTTGGTCAGGCCGAGGTTGGAAACGATGAAGGAGAACCCTGCCAGGATGATCACCAGGCTGCGGTAGGACAGCGGCAGGCGCTGGCAGAAGTACTCGGCGCAGGCGCAGGTCAGGCCGACCGCGGTGACCAGGCAGGCCAGCGCGATAAGTCCCGCCAGGAACGAGCTGCCGAGGCTGCCGAAGGTATGTTGCACGTAGGCATGCAGGACCGCCGCGCCGTTGCTGGCGTCGGCGGCGATGGCATGGCTGCCGGCGCCGAGCCGGAACAGGCTGACGTAGACCAGCACTAGGCCGACACCGGCGATCAGCCCGGCGACGATGGCATAGCGGGTGATCAGCCGCGGCGACTGCACGCCGCGGGAACGGATGGCGTTGACGATGACGATGCCGAAGACCAGCGCGGCGAGGGTGTCCATGGTCAGGTAGCCGTTGACGAAACCCTGGGAGAACGCGGCCTGGGTGTACTCCGGCTGGGCCGTGCCGATCGGGCCGGCGGGCCAGAGGAAGGCAGCGACGCCGAGAATCGCCAGGGCGAGGATCTTCAGCGGGGCGAGGAAGCGTCCGACGGTGTCCAGCAGGCGACCGGGGTAGAGGGAGATGGCCAGGGCCAGAAGGAAGTACGCCAGGCTGTAGACGAACAGCGCCGTGCCGCTCTCGCCGAGCAGCGGCACCACGCCGACCTCGAAGGACACCGTGGCGGTGCGCGGAATGGCGAACAGCGGGCCGACCGCCAGGTAGCAGACCGCCGCCAGCAGGCCGCCGGCATACCTGCCGATCGGATGGCTGAGGGCGTCGACCGAACCGCCGACCTTGGCCAGGGCGATCACGGTGATCACCGGCAGCCCCACCGCGGTGATCAGGAAGCCCAGCGCCGCCAGCCACACATGGGGGCCGGACTGCAAGCCGACGATGGGCGGGAAGATGATGTTGCCGGCCCCGACGAACAGGGCAAAGGTCATAAAACCAAGCGCCAGGATGTCCCGGCCTTTCAAAGCGTTCATGCTGGAGAGGTACCGCGCTGCTCGAGGAAATTCACAGAAGGGTTTCCCGGGGGGTAGGGGAAACGGCACTCATCTGGATGGGACGAGCAGGGGAGGCGGCCGCCGTCCTTGTGGGAACCGGGCCGTAAGCTTGGCATGCTAACGAAAATGCCGGGGTCGCGGGATAGACATTGGTCTGGCTGTCCTTTTGTTGAAAAACGACGTCGCAATCAGAACAGTCCGTAGGCACCGGCGCCGGAGCGCTCCGCATTCCTTGCCGCTTGCTGTCTTCCGCCTGCGTCGGCGGCGCCATACGGGGGGTATGCCGGCGAACCCGGAAAACGCCCGGAAAGCTTCCCGCGAACTTTTTGAAATCCGGCTGAAAGCCCCGGAATACAAGGGCTGCGGCGCTTCCGAAGGGTTACGTTTTCTGTAGGTATTCTTCACGAAAGATTGACGGATTGCCGAGCAGACTGCCGCCGTCGTCGAGTGCTGCCAGGGGCAACGCTGCGCACGGCAACCCGGAAGTCAGTGAAGATCCGTGCCCATGTCGAAAGCCCGCGCCGTCCGTCCCGAACTGCTGACCCTGCTGGTCAGCCTCGCCTTCCTGCTGTTCTACAACCTGCCGCTGTGGCAACGCCTGCTGGCGATCACCCCGGCGGGCTGGCAGGGCCTCGGCATGATGCTGGCAGTCGGCCTGATGATCGCCGCGATCTTCAACCTGGCGCTGACCCTGCTGGCGTTCCGCTGGCTGCTCAAGCCGGCGCTGACCCTGCTGATCCTGGCGGCCGCCGGTACCACCTACTTCATGACCCAGTACGGCGTGCTGATGGACGTCGGCATGCTGCGCAACGTCATGCAGACCAACCCGGCCGAGGTCGCCGACCTGCTTTCGCCGAAGCTCGCCGTCTACCTGGCGTTGCTTGGCGCGCTGCCGGTCTGGCTGCTGTGGCGCACGCCGGTGCGCTACCGGCCGTGGCCACGCGAGCTGCTGAGCAAGCTGCTGGTGGCGCTCGCCTGCCTGGCCCTGCTTGCCGGGGTGGCGCTGGCCAATTACCAGGGGCTGTCCTCGCTGTTCCGCAACAACAAGGAACTGCGCCTGCAGGTCACCCCGAGCAACCTGGTCGGCGCCGCCATCGGCTACGCCAAGGGCCAGGCCCAGGCCGCCAGCCAGCCGCTGCGGCCGATCGCCGTCGATGCCCGGCGCGCCGCCCTGTGGCAGGGCCATGCGCGCAAGTCGCTGACCGTGCTGGTGGTGGGCGAGAGCGCGCGGGCACAGAACTTCGGCCTCAACGGCTACGCTCGCGAGACCAACCCGCGGCTGAAGGCCGAGGAGGGCCTGATCAACTTCTCCAACGTGCACTCCTGCGGTACCGAGACCGCGGTGTCGGTGCCCTGCATGTTCTCCAACCTGGGCCGCGCGGACTACAGCGACGCTCGCGCGCGCACCCAGGAAGGCCTTCTCGATGTGTTGCAGCGCGCAGGCCTGCGGGTCCTGTGGCGGGACAACCAGTCCGGCTGCAAGGGCACCTGCGACCGCGTCGCCTTCCAGGACCTGAGCGAGAGCAAGGATCCGGCCCTGTGCGCCGGCGGCGAGTGCCATGACGAGATCCTCCTGCGCGACTTGCAGGCCTTCATCGACGGGCTGCAACAGGACACCGTGCTGGTCCTGCACCAGATGGGCAGCCACGGCCCGGCCTACTTCAAGCGCTATCCCAGGGAGTACGAGAAGTTCACCCCGGTCTGCGCCAGCAACGACTTCAGCGCCTGCTCGCGGGACAGCATCATCAACGGCTACGACAACACCCTGCTGTACACCGACCACGTGCTGGCCAGCCTGATCGACCTGCTGCGCAAGAACGAAGAGCGCATCGATACCGGCATGCTCTACCTCTCCGACCATGGCGAGTCGCTCGGCGAGTACAACCTCTACCTGCATGGCACGCCTTACCTGCTGGCGCCGGACCAGCAGAAGCACGTCGGCATGCTGGCCTGGTTCTCGCCCGGCTACCAGAGCGCCTTCGGCCTCGACAGTGGCTGCCTGCGCCAGCGCAGCAACGAGGAGCTGTCCCAGGACAACCTGTTCCACTCGATGCTCGGCCTGCTGGAAGTGCGCACCGGCGCCTACGATCCCGGCCTCGACCTGTTCGCCCCGTGCCGTGCGCCGGAGGTCCTGCAGGCGCTCAAGGCCGACGGCGGACGGGCGCTGTACTCCGAGGAAGCGTCTGGCCAGGAGCCGCCGGCTTCCTGATACGACCCGGCGAAAGGACTATTTCCTTCGCCTCGCGGAAGGGTAAGGTTCAGCCTCGGAACCCGCGAGGACGCCCATGGATCGCCACGCCCAACACCACCCCAGGAGCCGCGCCTGCGTGCTGCCCAACGGCCTGCGCCTGCACCTGGCGCATGATCCGGCGGCATCGCGCGCCGCTGCCTGGCTGCGGGTGGCGGCGGGCAGCCACGACGAGCCGAGCGCGCATCCCGGCCTGGCCCACTTCCTCGAGCACCTGTCGTTTCTCGGCGGCGCGGCGTTTCCCGGCGACGAGCGCCTGATGCCGTGGTTGCAGGTGCGCGGCGGCCAGGTCAACGCCAGCACCCGGGGCAGGACCACCGACTATTTCTTCGAGGTGACGGCGGAGCACCTTGGCGCCGGTCTGGCACGGCTGATCGACATGCTCGCCCGCCCCTTGCTGGACATCGATGCGCAACGGCGCGAGCGCGAAGTACTCGAGGCCGAATACCTGGCGCGCTCGGCCGACGAGCAGACCCTGATCGACGCAGCGCTGGCCCTCGGCCTGCCCGCCGGACACCCCCTGCGGCGTTTCGCTGCCGGGCGCCGCGACAGCCTGGCCCTGGAGAACGATGCGTTCCAGCGGGCCCTGCGCGAATTCCATGCCGCCCACTATCACGCCGGCAATTGCCAGCTATGGCTGCAAGGGCCGCAGGCACTGGACGAGCTGGAGAGGCTGGCGCAGCGTGCCTGCGCCGACCTGCCGGGGCGCGCGCCAGGCGCGAATCCGCCGCCGCCGCCGTTG
>OJZQ01000065.1_pt1 | contig 55560 bp, 64 predicted proteins | sample 1610471 | NCBI WGS metagenome assembly OJZQ01 (sample SAMN04436655, study PRJEB24849) | human gut metagenome | biome: human gut; feature: NICU; material: stool | host: Homo sapiens | place: USA: Saint Louis, MO | collected 2010-05-13 | reverse complement strand
GACAGCCGGGAAAGTCACCGGCACGCGATTAATAGCCCCGGCCTTGGCCGGGGTTACGTGGAGTCTAGGAAGAAGCCTCTTCCAGCGTGGCGGCAACCGTTCACATTTGCGCCAGGCCGCGCGCCGGCGTGACGAAACTGCGAATCAGGCCGGAGCGCTGCGGGCGCCAGGTCACGTGCGCTCTGTGCGCTGCGGCAAGGCTGGCGTTCGGCCGCCACGCTGTTCGCGGCGGAAGGCTTCGGCGCATCTGGCCGTCCTCGCGCTTGAAGAACTGGACGAAGTTGCTCGGCTCGTCGAAGCCGATGCCATCGTCTACGGCAGCCCCACCTATATGGGCGGACCGGCCTGGCAGTTCAAGAAGTTCGCCGATGCCACCTCAAAGCCCTGGTTCGTCCAGCTGGCTTCGCTGACGCCTCGCGCTGGCTATGGGGTGTCGACATCCCGGCCGACGGTGGCATGTTCGCTCATCTCCAGGCAACCCGGTACGGCCTCTAGCCGCGCCGGGGCCTCAGCCTCGCGCCAGTTGCAGGAGACGGGCGCGCTCCTGCATCAGCGGCCGGCAACTGCGGATGCCTTCGACGATGCTGTAGAGGCTTTCGATCTGCTGCTGGCTGAGGCTGTTGTTCTGGGCCCAGCCGAGCAACTGCAGCCAGGTCCAGCGGGCGATGGTCTCGCTCTGCGTCTCGGCCTTCCTGCGGTCGTCCCCGTCGCTCTGTCCGACCAGGGTCTCCACCAGCCCCGAGGCGCACAACGGCAGCAGCTCCCGGTACTGCTCCGGGTGCGTGTCGCGTAGGCGACGCAGGGCCATTATGGCGGTGGTTATCGAGTCTGAATCCAAGCTTTTGTTCACAGTTCACTCCTTGTGCGTACAGGCTGGCGGCTGGTTGATCCCTGGGCCGCGAGCAACTGTTCGATGAAACGCGTCAGCTCTTTCTTGAACTCGGGTGTCAGGCTGGACACCTTGAGGATGAGCTCGGCCAGCTCGTCCTCGGGGCAATAGAGGTAGGCCATGGGGACCTGGAGGACCATGGCCAGCTGTTCGGAAGTCCGCATGTTGGGGGAGTGCCGTTCGCGTTCGTATTGGTTCATCCGTGCGCTGGCGGAAAACTCGTCCATTCCCACCAGCATGCCCAACTGTTTCTGCGAGTATCCCGCTCTGATTCTTGCGGCTTTTAGCCGGGTACCTAGCATCCATACAACTCCCGTCCCGTTGGCCCGCTCGCTCAAGGTTGGGCAAATCTGGACAAGATGGAAGCTCAGGAATCCTTAGTTTTCGCCGTGCCGGAGGCTCTGTCGTCCGGGGCGGCGCGCGGTTTCGACGCCGTGTACGAGGCTGCGGCGGGGATATGCGTCGATGTCGCCGAGATCGCGCATGCTCCGGTTTTCTCGCGGCGAGCCGGAGTATATGCGAATTGCATAAAGGCGGACGCCGTTTCGTCGCCTGGGGGCGGCGGGTCGTCGTCTCGCCAGAGGGGCGGGCATCGGCGCCGAGGCGGCGGAAAACGGCGATCGGGACGATACTCAGGAAAGGTGGGCGTTGCGGAACCAAGCCTCGCCTTCCAGGACTAATAGCCGGGTTTCACGCAGAGGTCATTCCCATGAGAACAACAACAAGCATCCGCCGTGTCGCTGCCGTCCTGGCAGCGCTGCACCTGCTCACCTTCGCCGAGGTTCCGCTCGCCCAGGCAGCGATGATCGGTACTGCGGAAGTCATGCAGCAACAACAGCACAACCTCGATCGCCAGCAACTGCTGAAGATGCTCGACGACCAGGGCGTCCAGAAGAAGCTGGAGGCCATGGGCGTGCCCCGCGACCAGGTGGCGAGTCGCATCAACAGCCTGACCAACGCCGAGCTGGCGCAGTTCAACCAGCAGCTGGACCAGGCGCCGGCGGGCGGCATCATCGGCATCATCGTGTTGTTCCTGGTGATCTTCATCATCACCGACATGCTTTGCGCCACGGATATCTTCAGCTTCATCAAATGCATCAATCGGTGAGGCGGCTGGCAGGGGCACTGCTGGTCTCCGCAATGCTCGGCGGCTGCGCGCAGCCGCCGAGACTGCCGCCGGAAAGCGCGGCGCTGCCCGCACGGGTGGAGCTGCGCGAAGTGCCGTTCTTCCCCCAGGAAGCCTACCAGTGCGGTCCCGCCGCGCTGGCCACGATGCTCGGCCAGCGCGGCCTGGCGTTGACGCCGGGGCAATTGAAGGACGAGGTGTTCATTCCCGGTCGCGAGGGCAGCCTGCAATTGGAGATGGTCGCCGCGGCGCGCCGCCACGGCATGCTGGTCTATCCGCTGCAAGGCGGACTGGAGGGCGTGCTCGAGGAGGTCGCGGCGGGCAACCCGGTGCTGGTGTTACAGAACCAGGCTTTCTCCTGGTGGCCGCGCTGGCACTTCGCGGTGGTGGTCGGTTTCGATCGGGAGCGCCGCGAACTGGTGCTGCGCTCGGGCATCACCCGGCGCTGGGTTACCGACTTCACCAGCTTCGAGTCGACCTGGAAGCGTTCGGGGCGCTGGGCGGTGCTGACCCTGCCGGGTGACCGCCTGCCGGCCACGGCAGCGGCGGTCCCGTGGCTCAAGGCCGCCAGTGACAGCGAGGAAACCGGCCACCCCAAGGTTGCCCGGCGTGCCTACGAAGAAGCCGTGCGACGCTGGCCTGAGGACGCCTTCGCCTGGTTTGCCCTAGGCAACAGTCGCTACGCCGCAGGCGATTCCGCCGCTGCCGAACAGGCCATGCTCACCAGCGTCGAGCGTCGCGTGGATTTCGCCGCGGGTTGGTTCAACCTGTCCCAGTTGCTGGCGGAACGCGGTTGCGCGGCGCCGGCGCGCCAGGCGCAGGCCTGCGCGCGGGCATTGCAGCCTGGGGATGCCCGCTTCGCTGCGGCCTTGCCGCAGGCCGTCGCACCCGCGGCTCGGTGCGCCGAGCTGCCGGCCTGTCCCGTTGGCGCACCGCCCCGCTGAGGCGGCCGAGCCGAAGGTTGTCGGAACCCCGTTCCAGCGAGACGGCTCTATACCTGGGAGGACCCCACTCAGGTGCAGAACATGGCCAACGACAAGCGGACTTCGCCCCCCACCCCCCGGCAACCGGCCAAGGGCGGTGCGGCGGGCAAGCGCCAGGGGCATGCGGCGGAGGGCACGCGCAAGCCGCGTGCGCGCGGCGAGGAGCGGAAAGAGAAACCGGCCGACGGACGTTCGGCCACGGCGCTGACCGCCAACGAGCGGCGGGAGATCGACGACAAGCAGCCACCGCGCGCCGCTGTCCTGCACGAGGTGATTCGCGTCCAGGGCGAACACGAGTTGCAGCGCACGCTGGCGGCACTCTGGTGGTCGGCGGTGGCCGCGGGGCTGACCATCGGCCTCTCGTTGATGGGCATGGGCCTGTTCCGCGCTGCCTTGCCCGAGCAGGAGTGGGCGATCATCGTCAGCAGCTTCGGCTATCCCATGGGCTTCCTGGCAGTGATCCTCGCCCGCCAGCAACTGTTCACCGAAAACACCCTGACCGCCGTGTTGCCGGTGATGACCGAGCCGACCCTGGAAAAGGCCTGGCAACTGTTGCGTCTCTGGAGCGTGGTGCTGTTCGGCAATATCGTCGGTACGCTGCTGTTCGCCTGGGCGGTGCTGCATCTGCCGATATTCAATGAAGCGGCCGACGCGGCGTTCCTTGAGATCGGCCGCGAGGTGATGCACAACGACCTGGCGCAAATGTTCGCCAAGGGCATCGTTTCCGGCTGGATGATCGCCACCATGGTCTGGCTGATCCCGGCGGCGGAGGGCGCGAAGATCTGGATCATCGCGATGGTCACCTACCTGATGGCGCTGGGCAGCTTCACCCACATCGTGGTGGGCTCGGCGGAGGTAGGCTACCTGGCGTTCGCCGGGGAAATCGGCTGGACCGAGTTCCTGCTGAAGTTCGCCCTGCCTACCCTGGGCGGCAACATCGTCGGCGGTAGCCTGATCTTCGCCCTGATCAGTCATGCGCAGATCCGTAGCGAAGGTTGAGGCGCGGATGGAAAAAACGGCACCCCGGGGTGCCGTTCTGTCGACGCGGACTAGACCCCGAGCTTGTCGCGCAGGCTGTAGTACCAGGCGCCGATGGCGGTGAACGGTACGCGGAACAGCTTGCCGCCGGGGAAGGGGTAGTGCGGCAGGCCGGCGAAAGCGTCGAAGCGCTCGGCCTGGCCGCGCAGGGCTTCGGCCAGGACCTTGCCGGCGACGTGGGTGTAGGTCACGCCGTGGCCGCTGCAACCCTGGGAATAGTAGATGTTGTCGCCGATGCGGCCGACCTGGGGCAGGCGCGAGAGGGTCAGCAGGAAGTTGCCGGTCCAGGCGAAGTCGATCTTCACGTCCTTCAGTTGCGGGAAGGTCTTGAGCATCTTCGGCCGGATGATCGCCTCGATGTCCGCCGGATCGCGAGCGCCATAGATCACGCCGCCACCATAGATCAGGCGCTTGTCGCCGGAGAGGCGATAGTAGTCGAGCAGGTAATTGCAGTCTTCCACGCAGTAGTCCTGCGGCAGCAGGCTGTGGGCCAGTTCCTCGTTCAGCGGCTCGGTGGTGATCACCTGGGTGCCGCAGGGCATCGACTTGGCCGCCAGTTCCGGGACCAGGCCGTTGAGGTAGGCGTTACCGGCGACCACGATGAACTTCGCCTTCACCTTGCCTTGCGGGGTATGCACCACCGGGCTGGCGCCGCGCTCGATGCGGGTCGCCGGGCTCTGCTCGTAGATTCTGCCGCCGAGCGACTCCACCGCCGCCGCTTCGCCGAGGGCGAGGTTCAGCGGATGGATGTGGCCGCCGCTCATGTCAAGCATGCCACCTATATAGTTGTCGGTCGCCACCACCTCGCGGATGCGCTTGGCGTCCATGATCTCCAACTGGTTGTGGCCGTAGCGTTCCCACAACTGTTTCTGCGCGCGCAGGTGATCCATCTGCTTCTCGGTGAAGGCGGCGAACACCCCGCCGTCCTTCAGGTCGCATTGGATACCGTAGCGGGCCACGCGCTCGCGGATGATGCGCCCGCCTTCGAAGGCCATCTCGCCGAGCAACTGCGCTTCGCGCTTGCCGACGGTGCGCTCGATCACGTCGATGTCGCGGCTGTAGCTGTTGACGATCTGGCCGCCGTTGCGCCCGGAAGCGCCGAAGCCGACCTTGGCGGTTTCCAGTACGGTGACCTTGAAACCATTCTCCAACAGGAACAGGGCGGTGGAGAGGCCGGTATAGCCGGCACCGATCACGCAGACGTCGGTTTCGACCTCGCCCTGGAGTTCCGGGCGGGGCGGCGCGGGATTGGCCGACGCGGCGTAATAGGAGGAGGGGTAGGGGGTGTGCGGCATCTTGCACCTCTGTTTTTTATTTTTTACGGATGCCCGGATGCTACCCGAGTCGAAATCGGCCGGCTAGCCTCCGTGCAAAATTTTCAACGGACCCCCAGAAAATAAAAATTCCACTTTTTCAGAGAGTTAGCGAAAAAAAAGCTTGACGGTGTTTTTGGGGTCTGTAGAATGCGCGCCATCAGCAGGCACGTAGCTCAGTTGGTTAGAGCACCACCTTGACATGGTGGGGGTCGTTGGTTCGAATCCAATCGTGCCTACCAAACAAATCCCGCGCTGCTGGCGGGGCAAGAAAGGCGATCCGAAAGGGTCGCCTTTTTTCGTTTGCGCCCCGAAAAAGGCCGCTCGGCCCGTGCTCGCCTGGGCTCGCGCTTCATCGCATAGCCGCTATTGACAGCGGGGGCGGTCTTTTCCGACCCTAGCGCCTTCACGGATGATTCAGGCGACAAGGCTCATGACGACCTCTTCCGGTTCGCGTATCGGCGGACTTCTTCACGCTTCCCTTTTTTCCCTGCTCGGACTCGGTCTCCTGCTCGCCGGCGGTTTCAAGACCGTCGAGCGGTACCATTTCCTGCGTACTGCGCAGGAAGCCCAGGGGACGGTCAGCGCCTTGAATGCCGGCGGTTCGCATCCGCAGATCGATTTCACCAGCGTTTCCGGCGAGCGGATTTCCTATCCCCAGGGCGGCTTCATCTTCGGCTACCAGGTGGGCGAGCCGGTTCGCGTCCTCTACGAGGCTGGGCGGCCGGCGGCCAGCGCGATAGTCGACGATGCCGGCGCGCTCTGGGGAACCAGCGCTTTCCTCTGCGGCTTCGGCGCACTCTTCGGTATTGTCGGGTTCAGGGGATTGCTGGGCCTGCGTTCTTCCCAACCGACCTCAAAAGGACATTGAAGTCATGTCGCAACTTCCCATTCCCTTGCCCCTCAACGAGAGTCGCTGGCGCTACGTGACGGCCAGTGGCGGAGGCATGACCGTGGCCTTCCTAGCGGGTAGCGGCGGCTCCATCACGTTGCTCTCGCCGGAGGGTGAGAACGTGTCCTTCCGCTATGGCGGGGTGGGCGGCGGGATCGGACTGGGCATGCGCCTGCCGCGCTTCGGCAAGGTCAACCTCAATGTCAAGGGCAAGAGCGTTGGCGGGGCCGGTGCGCTGGAGGCGTTGCCGAGCACCGGAACCGTCTTGGTCGCGGACGGCCTGGTGGGGCGCGACCTGTCCCGCGGCGACTTCACCGGGCCCTGCATGTACGTCGAACTCGGCGCGGGAGTCATCGCCGGCGGTTCGGGCACGGCGATCCTCTTCGGCCTCGATCCCAAGCTGCTGGCGGCGGTGGCGCTGGCGAGCGCCTCGCCATTGACCGCCGCGCTGGGCGCCAGCATGTCGCGGCAATTACTGCAATCGTCCCGTGGCGCCCTGTTGATGGCCGGGGTCAACGTCGGTGCACAGTTCGGCGGCGGCGCGGCGGCTTACCTGGGGGCGTTGTTCTGATGCAGGAGGGCGATCCGGGAGGATCGCCCTTTTTACCTTGCGCAGGCGTGCGGCGGCCAGGGCTCCGTTGAGTTCCATGGCCAGCGGGGCGGTGGCGGAAATCGTTACCGGCGCGGGGAACGGTCGTCGGAGATTCCGAACCGGCGTGGATCGGTTCTTTCCAAACAAGCCCATCCACTCGTTCGAGGTGTCGTGCTTGTGTCCAGGTTGATCATGCCCGGAGGGCCGTTGTCGCAAGAATCCGATGTCCGGATCTTCTGTTCAGCCAAGGAGCGGCTGGACTTCTACCGGCGGGAAATCCACTACGAGACGGGCCAGCTATCCAGTCGGACCAACGCCTACCTGACGGCGCAGTCGTTCCTCGTCATCGCCTATGCCTCGTCGATGGCCAACCTGAACCCGGCCTGGGGCGAGCTGTTCACCCTGGTGGTGCCGGCGCTCCTGGCACTGCTCGGGATCGTCAATTCCCTGCATGCCTGGCCGGGCATCCAGGCATCCTCGGAGATCATCTGCCACTGGCAGTTCAAGCAGTCCTGCCTGTTGCACAGCGATCCGGAGATCGGCCTGGCCTACGATGATTCGCCATTGTTCAGCGAACGCGAGGTCAACCGCGGCAGCTTCGAGAAAACCTTGCTGTTCTCGCGACGCGTGCCGTTCCTGTTCGCCGGCTTCTGGTGTGCGCTGGGCGTGTTTTCGCTCTGGTTGCAACTGGCCGGTTAGCGCTGGTGGCCCATCGCTTCGGCAAGGCTTGGCGTTGGCGGAGGCTTGCCGGCTCGATAGGCGGGCGCCGTCGGATCCGGGAACGCCCGGCGTCAGGGCGCTGCCTGCTCGCAGAGATCGTTGCCGAGGAGGCGCGCGCCCAGGCCGCGAAGCAGGTAGGTCTCGACATGGCTGCCGTCCGGGCAGTCGACTCGGTAGCCGAGCGCCAGGCCGGCGGAAAGAAGAACGAACAGGAACAGGCCGATATGTTGCAGTTTGCTCATGGTGTTTTCTACGAAAGAGGCTTGAGGGCGCAGGCGCTGCGCCGGGCGATTCTAGTGCAATGAGGCAGGGGGAGGAGCCGATTTGCATGCCTAAGCGTTCTACATGGTCCAGGGCGCCCAGCGATTCGACAGTCGCCCTGCGCCGATCGACGGCGAGCCGGAGCGAATCCGGCTGCAACTGCGTCTGTACCTGGGTTGAGCCGTTGACGGGCGCTGTCGCTGCCTTTATAAGACCGCCTCACGCAGCCGGCAGGCAGTCGAAGATGAGCGACGAAGACGATATTCACGAACCCGAACACGATCACCTGCTGGATAACGATTACCTCGAGGACGAGCGTGACGAAGATACGTTCGGCGCGCTCGACGAGCCCGATGCCTGCGGAACCGGCAGGCGACGTTCCTGCGAATATTGCGACGCGGTCCAGGTCCCAGTCGATAGCGAGGGTTTCTCTATCTGCGCCGATTGCGCAGGGCTGGAGGACTAGCCCTGGTCAGACGCTGACCACCCGGTTGCGTCCGGCACGCTTGGCGTCGTACAGCGCGGCATCCGCCCGGGCGAGTGCCCGTTCCGGTTCTTCGCCGCTGCCGGCCAGGGTACAGCCGGCACTGATGGTCACCGGCACGGACGTGCCGGCACAGTCGATCGGGGTCGCTTCCATCAGTTCGCGGATGCGATTGGCGATCATGGTCAGTTCCGTGGTCTCGCAGACCCGGACCATCGCCACGAACTCCTCGCCGCCGAAACGCGCCAGGAGATCTTCCGGCCGCAGCGCCGCGCGCAGTCGCGAAGCCGCCTCGCGGAGGACGCTGTCGCCGGCCCGGTGCCCCAGGGTGTCGTTGATACGTTTGAAATGGTCGATATCGCTGTAGATGATGCCGATGCGCTGGTCGCTGGCCCGCGCCAACTCCAGTTCATGCTGGTGCAGCGCGTGGAAGCCGGCCCGGTTCCACAATTGGGTGAGGGGGTCGAGCAGTGACTTGCGCTGCTCCCGGTCGATCTCCTGGCGCAGGAAGCGGGTGTGCTCGGTGAGGCTGCGTAGCTGGAGATATCCTTCGGCCAGGATCGACAGTCGATTGAGCTGGCGTCCTTCCCGGAGATTCAGCAGCCGCGGGCTCGGGTCGATCAGGCAGAGTGTGCCGATGGCCTGGCCATTGCTGGCGTGCAGGGGCTCGCCGACGTAGAAGCGGATGAAGGGCGGCCCGGTGACCAGCGGATTGTCGTGAAAACGCGGATCCCTGGAGGCGTCCGTCACCATCAGCGGTTCGCTGGCCAGGATGGCGTGGCCGCAGAAGGACAGGTCGCGCGGCGTCTGTTCGGCATCCAGGCCGATACGGGCCTTGAACCATTGGCGGTCGTGGTCGATCAGACTGATCAGCACGGTCTTCACCCCGAAGGTTTCCCGCGCCAGTTCCACCAGGGCGTCCAGGTAGTGTTCGGCGGGGGTGTCGACCAGCGCCATGTCGTCCAGGGCCTGCTGGCGCAGGGCTTCGTCGGGAGGGAGGGGGCAGGCGAGCATACTGGATCCTGATCACGGTGGAGACTTTCGGTATAGCTGCCGGACAGGCTGAAGGCCAGCCTGGCGTCCGCAGTCGGCGCAAGGGTGAAGAGGGCAAAAAAATCCCGGCCGCGTGGAGCAGGCCGGGAAAGGATCCAGGGATGTACAGCGCCCACAGCTTATGTCGGCGGCGGTTTCGATGAAGCTGCCGGATCTGGTAGGCGCGATTTTCGCGTCGATGTGTGACCCGCTTCGCCGACTATCCTGGCAAGTGGGGTCGCGAACCAATAGGATTTGCGGGTTTTATTCAATCTGGGTGAATGCGTGCAGGAAATCTACTCTGAAGAACAGATGCGCAAGGCGCTGGGCCTTGCCGAAACACGACCGAAAAAGGCCCGGACCGAGGCTAGCCAGCCGGTCCGCTACACCATCGTCGAACTGAGCGTGCGCAAGGACGGGGCGGGATTGCCGCTGCGTTTCGAACATCGCTCGCGCTCCATCAGCAAGGTCACCGCGCAACTGGAGGCGGAGAAGGAAGCCAAGCGCCAGGGTTACCAGGTCTGGGCGCTGCTGGATATCCGGCAGATCTGAGCGAGGCGCCTGCGCTGGCGCAACCGCGCGGGGGCGCGGCATTGTCCTGGTCGAGGTCCGGCTGCTAAGGTGCGCAGCCCATCGACACAGGAGTCCGGAACATGGAACTGACGATCTTCCAGGTCGACGCATTCGCCGACAGTCCCTTCCAGGGCAATCCGGCGGCGGTCTGCCCCCTCGATGCCTGGCTGGACGACGAGCGCCTGCAGGCCATCGCGGAAGAGAACAATCTTTCGGAAACCGCCTTTGTCGTCGGCTGCGACGGCGACTATCGATTGCGCTGGTTCACGCCGCAGGTCGAGGTGGATCTGTGCGGCCATGCGACCCTGGCGACGGCCTGGGTGCTGATCCACAAGCTCGACGACGCTTCCCCGGTACTGCGTTTCGCCACTCGCAGCGGCGAGCTGAGCGTACGGCGCGAGGGCGACTCGCTGGCGATGGACTTCCCGGCCAAGCGTCCGGAACCTTGCGCGACACCGGACGGACTGCTGGAGGCGCTGGGCATTGTCGAGGCGGAAGTGCTGAAGACCGACGATTACCTCGTGGTGGTCGACGACGAAAAGACGATCGCTGCCCTGGCGCCTGACTTCGCCCGGCTGAAGGGCCTGCCGTGCCGCGGGGTGGCGGTGACCGCGCGCAGCCAGCGCTTCGATTTCGTCTCGCGCTGGTTCGGGCCCAACGTCGGCGTCAACGAAGACCCGGTGACCGGTTCCGCGCATACTTCCCTGGCGCCGTACTGGGCGCAGCGCCTGGGCAAGACCCGGCTGAGCGCCGAGCAGGGCGGGGCGCGCAAGGGGCGCCTGGAATGCGACGTGCGCGGCGAGCGGGTGGTCATCTCCGGCAAGGCGGCGTTGTACATGAGCGGTACGCTCCATCTCTGATCTCGAAGCAGGAGTGCGACGATGCCGGAACCGCAGGTTGGCGTGGGCGTCCTGATCTTGCGGGACGGCAAGGTATTGCTGGGGCGCCGCAAGGGCAGCCACGGCGCTGGCTGCTGGTCGGCGCCCGGCGGCCATCTCGAGTTCGGCGAGGCGGTGGAGGACTGCGCCCTGCGCGAAGCCCTGGAAGAGACCGGCCTGGCGCTGAGCGAACTGCGCCACGGCCCGTTCAGCAATGACGTCTTCGAGGGGCGCCACTACCTCACCGCGTTCATCCTGGCCGGTTGCGCGGAGGATGCCGAGGCGCGCCTCATGGAGCCGGACAAGTGCGACGGCTGGGCCTGGTTCGATTGGGCCGATCTGCCGGAGCCGCTGTTCGCGCCCCTGGCGAGCCTGCGCCGGCGGGGCTATTCGCCCTTCGACCCGAAGCGCTGAGCGACAGGCAAAAAAAATCCCGACCGCGGGGGAGCTGGTCGGGAAATACCCTTGGGGTTCGCACACACCGTGAGCATAGGCCAGTCCGCAACGGCATCAAGAGGAGCCTGTTCGAACTGCTAGGCCCCTTTGGGGGCCGTTGCACCGTCGTCACCTCCGCTCGACGGCGAGCGAAGGGACTGCCCGCTTGCGTTGCGGTATCCAGAACAGCATCAGCGGCAGCAGCGAGGCCCAGCCCAGCAGGACATCGCCGGCCAGGTGGATGTGTTCGCCAGGCATCAACAGTCCCTGCAGGAACATCAGGCCGAAGTGCGCGGCATTGGCCGCCACGGTGAAGTCGATGAACAGCCGGTGGCGGAAGGGCTGGCTGGCGGCGCGCCAGAGGAATGCGCCCCAGACCAGGTAGATCGTCGAGATCATCAGCTCATAGTGCTGTCCGCCGCCTTGCTGGTCGCCCCAGCGAACCAGGCGGAGCAGCAGGCGCCCGGCGTCGGAGTCGAGCAGCGACTGGTCGAGCCGCAGGAGCAGCGTGGCCAGGGCCAGGCCGAAGAACAGCAGGAAGCCGCCGGCCATCAGGCGAATGCTCAGGGTCAGCCAAGGCGTGGCGGAAACCGGGGAAGGGGAGGCAGTCATGCAGATCACCTGTAGGCCATGTCGATGGCGTTGCCTTCGGTCAGGTCGTCAAAATCCGCACGGCGGAAAGGGCGCTCTTCCCGGGTGATGGTGCGCACCCGTTCGATGTATTCGCGCATGGCGCGGCGGGTATTGCCCTGGGAGGCGGCGGAGAGGAAGCCGGCCTTTTCGCTGGCCATGCCCTCCGTCCAGTCGCGGGAAGCCGCCTGGTAGATCGAACGCTTGATCAGGCGCACCGCTTGCGGTGAGCGCCGGGACAGGCGTTGCGCCAGCGCGTCGGCGGCTTCCAGTAGCTCCTCCGCTGGCGCCAGCCCGTTGACCAGGCCCAGCGCAAGGGCCTGGCGCGGCTCCAGCAGTTGCCCTTCCAGGCACAGCTCCAGGGCCCTGGCTACGCCCAGGCTGCGCGCCAGCATCTGGGTGCCGCCGCCTCCCGGTATCAGGCCGATGAGTACTTCCGGCTGGCCGAGGAAGCGTTCCACTTGGTCGTCCTCGGCCATCAGGCGCAGGTCGCAGGCCAGCGCCAGCTCGCAGCCGCCACCCAGGGCCAGGCCGTTGATCGCGGCGATGAACACCTTGTCCATGCGGCGCATGTGCGCGGTGACCTCATGGAACAGGTTCATGTCGGCGACGCCTGCCAGCAGGGTGCGCCGCAGCAGCTTCCTCGCCCCAGGCAAGTGGCGCAGGAGGCTTTCGCTTTCCAGCAGCAGGCGTGTCAGCCAGGCCGGCATGGAAAAGGTGATGGGGGCGACGGCGCGCTCGATCTCGTCGACGTCGAAGTGGGTCAGGAAGACCCCGTCCGCCGCTCCGGAAAGGATGACGGCGCCGATGTCCTGGCGTTGCTCAAGGTCTTCCAGCAGGTCGGCCAGCTCCTGCATCACCGCCGTGGTGAGGAAATTCGCCGGGGGATTGTCGAGCAGGACTTGCAGGACGCGTCCTCGTTGTTCTATGCGCAGGTGTCGCGGTGCTAGAGTCATTGCGGCTTCCTCATTGGATAACGAGCGTTATATAAAGATCATTATCCAATGTGACGACATCGTCTCCCCAACCAACGGATAGTCGGCATGCGCTACAAACCGGAACAGAAACAGGCCACCCGCGCCCTGCTGTTGAGCAAGGCCGCTCCGCTGGTGAAGCGCCAGGGCTTCGCCAGCACCGGCCTGGACACCTTGATGAAGGCGGCTGGTCTTACCACCGGGGCGTTCTACTCGCAATTCTCCAGCAAGGCGGAGTTGCTCGAAGCGATCCTGCAGCGCGAGCTGAGCGCCCAGCACGATGCCTTTCCGCTGGACAGCCTGGAGCAACTGGCCGGCGCCACCCGTCTCTACCTCAGTCGCGGTCATGCGCAGCATGCCGACATGGGCTGCCCGATTCCGGCGCTGGCCGCCGAGGTGGGCCGGGCAGGGCCCGAGGTGCGGGAAACCTTCGAACGCGCCCTGGAACAGCGGCAACGGCGGCTGGCCGAACTGATGGGCGACGAGAACCGGGCCTGGGTGCTCACCTGCTTGTCGGTCGGCGCGGTGCTTCTCGCGCGTGCCCAGGCGAGCGAGGTGGCGCGCGACAAGGTCCTGGATGCGGCGCTGGAGCATGCGCTGGGCCTGCTTTCGGCGAGCGGAGCGGTTTCGCCGCAAGCGGACCGGGACTGATTGCACAACTGCAATGTTCGGCGTCTAGCGTCAGGCTTTCCCTCCGACAGGTAAGCCCATGAACGCCCATCATCTCGAACTCGCCAAGGCCCTGCTGGTGTTTGCCCTTGCCGTCGCCGGCCTGGTGGTCGGTCTCATGCCGATGGAGTTCTGAGCGACGCAGGTCCGACTTCGCGCTTTTCCCTCGTCTTCGAGTGGTCTCTGGCGTTGCACCGGTTTAGGATGCGCGGGTATTTCGGAGCCGCTTCGCTTGGCGTCGCCCGCCGCTGCGCTCCGAAACCGAGCATTGCTCGAACCAGAACGAGATCGAAGGTGCATCGCCACGAGCGGCGCACGGCCTGATGATAGATGGAGGCAACATGAGCGCGGCTCAGCCAGGCATTCTCACCCCGATTCCGGTGGTGGGTCGCTACCTGTTTTTCAGCATTTCCCAACCCGAGCAGGTGGCCGCGACCTTGGCCAGCCTGGCCGCGGCCACCGATGGTTACCAGCTGGTGGTGGGTATCGGCCATTCGCTGATGCTCAGCCTCGGCAAGACCGTCGAGGGCATGAAGGACTATCCGGTGCTCGCCGCGCCCGGCATCGACCTGCCGTCCACGCCCTCCGCGCTGTGGTGCTGGCTGCGCGGCGAGGATCGCGGCGAGGTGACGCTGCGCTCGCACGCGCTGGAACGGTCGCTGGCGCCGGCCTTCCAGCGGACCGGCGCGGTGGATGCGTTCCTCTACGGCGAGGACCGCGACCTGTCCGGCTACAAGGACGGCACCGAGAACCCCAAGGGCGATGCGGCGCTCGAAGCCGCGCTGGTCTCCGGGCGCGGTGCGGGCCTGGATGGCGGCAGTTTCGTTGCTGTCCAGCAGTGGCTGCATGACTTCGACCGGATGCAGGCGATCCCCGGCGAGGAGATGGACAACATCATCGGCCGCCGCAAGTCCGACGACGAAGAACTGGAAGACGCGCCGGCCTACGCCCACGTCAAGCGCACCGAGCAGGAAAGCTTCGAGCCCGCCGCGTTCCTCCTGCGGCGCGGCGCGCCCTGGTCCGACGAGCACCGCGCGGGGCTGTTGTTCGCCGCCTTCGGCCGCTCGTTCGAGGCCTTCGAGGTCCAGTGGCTACGGATGATCGGCGTGGAAGACGGGGTGCTCGATGGCCTGTTCCGTTTCACCCGGCCGATCAGCGGCAGCTACTTCTGGTGTCCGCCCATGGCCGACGGCCGCCTCGACCTGTCCGCCCTCGGCCTCTGAGCCCGCCGCGGCAGCAGGCCAGGCCTGCTGCCGCGTCCTGCGCGGCGCTAGTGGGCGGTGGCCACGGCGGCCTCGTCGATCAGCGCCGCTACTTCCTTCGCTCGCGAGGCCAGTGACGCGTGGCTGGCATCGAGGGTGACGATCTTCCTCGGTGCGATCCGCGCGGCCATCCGCTCCTGGTTCTCCGGCGCAATCATGCGATCGGCGCTGGAAATCTGGTACCAGGAGGGCTTGCTCTTCCAGGCCGGGCTGCCGATGGCATCGCCGAAAGTGCTGGCCAGCGGAGCCTTCTGGGTGATGCCCATGACCAGCCCTTCGTCCGCAGCGAGATCCTGGCAGAAGCTTTCGTGGAACCTGTCCGCCTTCACCCAGAGATAGCCATCGCTGTCCGGCGCCAGGTTCGCTGCGGCCAGGGGCAAGTGCTCCTGGGTGATGCCACCGGGACTTTCGCCGCTGTCGGGGGCGAAGGCGGCGATATAGACCAGCCCGACCACATTCGGCTGGTTGCCGGCCTCGGTGATCACCGCGCCGCCATAGGAGTGTCCGACCAGCAGGACCGGCCCCTGTTGCTGCGCGATCATCTTGCGCGTCCGCTCGGCATCGTCCGCCAGCGAGGTCAACGGTAGTTCGACGGCATGCAGGTTGTCGTGGCCGAGGCGTTTCAGTTCGAGAATGACCTTGCTCCAGTGGGCGGCGCCGCCCCAGAAGCCGTGGACCAGGATGATCGCAGGCAGGTTGCTCATCGTGTTGCTCCCTTGTGGGTGAGGATTGCTGGCACGAGACATCGCCCGGCGAGCATACGAGGTCGCGATGGGCGGGCGATAGCGGGAGGCGAGGACGTTCGTCGAAAAGAACAACTCCTTGTTCCGGTAGGCGACGTGATATCGGCACGGCGGTATGTTGCAAGTCCGGACCCGACCGATCGGGTTGTCGCGACGGGCATGGAGGGGTGATCGGTCGGTCGGGTTCGCGTCTTTTCGGGGCACCCGAATCTGAAAAAATCTTGCTTCTCGCCATACCGGGGGAGCGGGGCGGGTAGATTTTCTTCCGAATCCTTCACTTTCTACCCGGTCATGGAAAAAGCTCTGAAATTGGCGTCATGCCTCTACGGCCTGCTGATCCTGCTCAGCCTGGCGATGGTCGCCTTCCTCAGCCAGTTTCCGTTTCTCCTCAGCTCGGGAGCGGAAAACCTCTCGATGTCGATCCTGCCGCTGCTGATCCCGCTGATGGTCGGGCTGGTCGTCTGCGAGGCGGTGCGGGCGGTGGTGCCGAAGAAGCGCTAGGCGCGGTGCCGGGATCAGCGGCCAAGAATGCGCTGGCGGCGCAGCCGGTACTGCTCGTAGGGAAGGCCCTGGCGGTTCAGCTCTTCCAGCTGGCGTTCGCTGGCGCTGCGGGAAAACGATTCCTCGACTATCGAGTCCGGCGTGACAGGCTGTGCGCAGGCGCTGACCAGCAGCACACCCAGGACCAGGGCAATGCGTGGCATGCGATCTCCATGGACTACGGCAGAAGGGAAAAAAAGGCCATTACCAAGCGGGGGGAGGGTTGGTAATGGCCTGTACAAGGGACATTTGCCAGGCCTTGGGGATCTGGCGAAAAAGACGATATCAAGGGGGAATTTGATTAGCCAGCTAACAAAGTGGAATGAAGTTTTGCGGCAGGCGTAACAATTCTGTCCGAATCGTCATTCTTGCGTCACCGCCGGGACAGAGCGGTTTCGGCAGACTGCGGGGGAGTCGCCGAAGGAGATTCGTCGTGGACGATACGCTCAGGTTCGCCTCGCGCTTGTGCAAGTTCATCGTCGCCGCCAGCTTCCTGCTCGTGGCGGTCGCCAGCCTTTGCCTGTGGTGGACGGGCCAGGCCTACGAATACGCGGCGCTGGCGTTCTTTCCGTTCGCCGTACCCATGCTGCTGCTGATCATGGTCTGCGACCTGCTGGCAGCGCTGAATGGCAGGCGTCGCTGAGTGCCCGGGCCGCCTAGCGCTTTCAGCTAGGCCGATGTCGAACCCAGACAACCGGCACCCCGCGCGTGGCCCTATGGTGAGGCATTCATCCACTGCCTTCCTGGAGCGACCATGTCAGATTTCATCACCGTACTGCGCGATACCTGTCCCGTACCCGTGCTGGACGCCACCAAGTGGAAGCGGATCGACGGCGATCCGCATACCGTCAACCTCAACGCATACGCCTCGGCGGACGGCAGCAAGCTGATGGGCACCTGGATCTGCACGCCGGGCAAGTGGGAGGTGAACTACGAACGCTGGGAGTTCTGCCACTTCCTCGACGGCTACTGCATCATCACCCCGGAAGGCGAGCAACCGGTGCACCTGAGGGCGGGCGACGTGTTCGTCATCGAGCCGGGCCTGCGTGGTACCTGGGAGGTAGTGGAGACGGTGCGCAAGTACTTCGTCTTCGCCTGACGGTATTGCCGCACGTCCGGGATGCCTGCCGGACGTCGCGCCTCAGTCCTGGTGGACGATGCGGCGGATGGTGCCGCCGCAGGACTGGTAGCAACTGCGGTACTCGTCCTGGCAGTCGTCGCCGAAATCGAAGTTGCGCTGCGGGTAGGGGCAGGACTTGCGCTTCTTCTTGTCGCTGTTCTGCATGCAGTAGTTGTAGGCCGTGCTCTGCGCCTGGTAGAGCGCCTCGTCCTGGCGCTGCTGCAGCTTGGCGAGGGTCTTGCACTGGCGCTTCTCGGCATTGCACTGGCTCACGCAGTGCAGGCCGGCATCGCTGGTCGGCGGAATGTAGGAGTAGCTGACGCTAGGGCCGCAACCGCCGAGCAGCAGGGCAAGACCGAGGAGGGGGAGCAGAAGGTGTTTCCGGAACGGCATTGTCGATATCGATAAGCAATGGCAAGCGAGAGCGAATGCTATCACTGGCTTTCCGAAGCTGTACGGCTCTACCCGATAAGGTTGAACTGGCGCACGAAACGCAAAAAAGAAAACCCCGGGACTGGCCCGGGGTTCTCGTCGCGCTCGCAGGTTCGATCAGAACACGCTGAACGGGTACTCGACGAAGGCACGGATTTCGTTGCCGTCGTCGTTGTACGAGCGGGCGTCGTTGGAGACACGCAGGAACGAGCTGCGCAGACGCAGGGTGAGGTCCTTGGCCGGACCGCTCTGCACCACGTACTGGACCTGGTTGAAGATCTCGCGCTCCTTGCCGTTGCTGGTCTCGGCGGTCTTGATGTTGTCGCCGCGCACGTAGGCTACGCGGTAGGTCAGGCCGGGCACGCCGTACTTGGCGAAGTCCAGGGCGTAGCTGACCTGCCAGGAACGCTCGTCCTCGGCGTTGAAGTCCGACCAGTAGGAGTTGGCCAGCCAGATGGTGGTGCCGCCGTCGCCGATGCCGCCAGCGTTCTGGTACCAGCCGTAGTTGTAGCCGGTGTCGCCGGTGTTGCGCTGGTGGGCGATCATGAAGGTGTGGGCGTCGATGGTGTAGGACGCCGCCAGGCTCCAGATCTTGTTGTCGCGGTTACCGTTGAAGTTCTGGTCGGCGAAGTCGCTGTCCAGCTTGGTGCGATAGCCGTTGAAGTCGAAGTTCAGCGACTGGTCGGCCTGCAGCGGGATGGTGTAGTTCAGGTTGATGTACTGCTTCTTCAGTACGTCCTCGACGTCGGAAGCGTACAGCGAGGCGTTGAAGTGATCGGTGAAGGCGTACTTGCCGCCGAACACGTTGATGCTCTTCAGGCCGCCGCTGTCGCGCCCTTCGGCGCTCTTGCGGGATTCCGCGGTGAAGCGACCGGCGTTCAGCTCCAGGCCCTCGATCTCCTTGGAGGTGATCAGGGTGCCGCTGTAGCTTTCCGGGAGCAGGCGCGAGTTGTCGTAGCTGAGCACCGGCAGGCTGGGCATCTGGTCGCCGTACTTGAGCACGGTGTTGGAGATGCGGAACTTCACCGCCGCGCCGCCCTTGGACAGATCGTCCGCCGCGGAGCCGCTGTCGCCCTGCTTGAAGAAGTCGATACCGGCGGCGCCGCTACGACCCTTGCCGCCGTCCAGGCGTACCGCGTACAAGCCGAACGCGTCGACACCGACGCCCACCGTCCCCTGGGTGAAGCCGGAGGTGAAGGTGGCAGTGGCGGCCTGGCCCCATTCGGCCTTGTCCTGCCGGCCATGTTTGTAGTCACGGCTGATGTAGCCATTGCGGAAGAACAGATCGAGGTGGCTGTCCTCGACAAACCCCTTTGCTGCTTCTTGGTCATTGGCCATCGCCTGGCTTGCAGTCGCGATGCCCAGTGCCAGCAGGCAAATCCTTTTCTTCAACATCTTATTGTTCCTGGTTGTTGGCTTGATGTGCGCTGAAATTGAAGGAAGCGCAAGGTTCGAAGTGCACGGGAGTCATTTGTCCCATTTACCGTGCGTGGCGGTTCTGGTTTCTTGTTTCTCCCGTTGGCGGCGCAACAATACCAGAACATTGTTCGATCCAAGAAAGCTTCGAGTCATTTGCTAATAACCAAAGTGCAAGGAAAGCCCCTTCCATAGGCTCTGAATCGGGCGTTGCCGGATCGCTTCGTCATGCGCCTGCAATATCAACCTTATCGATAAGTACCATGCCGCGAAGTCGCTGCAGTTCTCGCTTTGGGCGGTGATACCGTCGAATCGTGAACGGATCGACAAAGAGGGACGTGACATGAAGATTCTTATCGCTGTATTCGCCGCCCTGGCCCTGTCCGCCTGTGCCTCGCCTCCCGCTTCGAACGCCCCGGCGCTGGCCGCCAGCACCAGCAAGGCTCCCTACGATTACGCGATGTGCGTCTTGCCCAAGTGGCAACGCCAGGCGCCCGGCGTGGCGCTGGTGGAGGAAGGCCGCGGCTATCGCCTGGCGGACGCTGGGCAGTGGCTGGAGGTGCAGCCGGCGAGGGGTGGCAGCCTGGTGCGAATCCATGGTCAGCAGCCCTGGGTCACCCGCGGGGCCTTCATCGATGCGGCCAGGACCTGTTCCTGAGCCGCGAGGAAGAGGGAAGAGCTCCGGCCCCCCTAGCATGAAGTGTCCGGAGCTCTACGGCCGCAAACGGAGGATGGCCGCAGAACGATCATCTGCCTATGGCCGGCGCTGCGCTTGATCGAGATCAAGTACTGGAGGCCGGGGAGCCGGCGTGTGCGGCGATTCGCGTGACGGGTCTCCTTTTTTCTGTGAAGTGCATTGCATAACGCTTCAATCGGGACGGGTGGCCAGCATGCCAACCAGTTCCTGGGCGGCCTTGCGCAATGGCTGGTTTTTCAGCCAGATAGCGTGGACAGGCAGTTTCAGCTCGTTCTTGGTATTCCTGAAGTCCAGGCGTACCAGCCTTCCCGTTGCCAGCAGCGGCGCGACCCGGGACAACGGGAAATTGCCCCAGCCGATCCCCGCCTCGACCATTTCCAGCGCCGTGCCCAGGCTGTCGGTGCGCCAGCAGGCGCCGGCAATCAGCGGACGGGTGTCGGCCAACGGCAGGTCGCAACTGGCCACCAGGATCTGCCGCACGTTCACCAGCTCTTCCAGGTACAGCGCCTGCCCCGGCTTCTGCAGGGCGGGATGGCGCGGCGAGATGGTCGCGACCAGCGATTCCGCGCCGACATACTGGAAGCGCTCCTGCGGGTTCACGCTGATGCCGGCGAATCCGAAGCACAGGCTGATGCGGCCGCCATGGAGCAGGGCGAGGGCATCGTCCTGCGCCGCGCTGAGCACCTCGACATCGAGCAGCGGGTAGCGCTCGGAAAGGGTGCGGAGGGCGCCGAACAGCCGCCCGCTGTCGATGTCCGCAACCACGCCGAGCGACAGGCGGCTTTCCAATCCCTGGGAGAGTTCCAGCGCATGCACCTGCAACTGGGCGAGCTGCTCGGCGATCATCCGCGCTTGCGGTGCCAGGGCCCTGGCCAGCGCCGTAGGACGGGCTTCGCGGTGGGTTCGCTCGAAAAGGGCGAAACCCAGCTCCGCCTCCAGGTTGGCGATGCCCATGCTCACCGCCGAAGGCACTCGACCCAAGGCACGGGCGGCGCCGGAAAAGGAGCCGCGGTCGAGGACGGCGAGGAACAGCTCGATGGTATCGCTGGAAAAGTTCATGGCAATTCTCCTATCAGCAGATCTGAAAGCTGCTGACTTTTTCTGTCAAGAAAATTGATCCAACCTTGCCCGCCTTTCCGCTATCACGCCCGAGAGGTCCACGTGCAAGGCATCAAGCGCAAACTGGTCTACGTGACCGCCTACGAATTGATCGGGATGAGTATCTCGACCCTGGGGCTGGCCCTGCTCGCCGGTTCCACGCCCACTACCACCGGCCCCCTGGCGGTGGTGATCACCACCGTCGCGGTGACCTGGAACTTCATCTACAACTGCCTGTTCGAGTTCTGGGAGCGGCGCCAGGCCGTGCGCGGACGCAGCATTGCGCGGCGGGTGGCGCACGCCATCGGCTTCCAGCTGACCCTGGTGGTCTACCTGATCCCGCTGATCGCCTGGTGGATGGGGATTTCCCTGCTGGAGGCGTTCTGGCTGGACCTGGCGCTGATCGTCCTGATCCCGTGCTACACCTTCCTCTTCAACTGGGCCTTCGATCGCCTGTTCGGCCTCCCGACTTCCGCGTTGCCGGCCGGCGAGGCGGCCTCCGTCTGAGGATTTTTTTTCTTCAGCGCCATTCGCGCTCGCCTTGGCCGGGGCAAATCGCCTACCTTAGACGGACGTGCGCTGTGGTGCCGGTTCAGGGAGGAAGTACGACCGCAAGCCATGAAGGTCTGCCCCGGCGAGGATGGGGTGCGGCATTTCGATGAACGGATTGGGGTCACTATGCGGATTTTGGGGATGCTACTGGGGGCCGTCTTGCTGGCGGGTTGTTCGACATCGACGCCCTCGCTCGACGAGACGGACCAGGTACCGAAGGAGCGTTTGTACAACTACCAGTTCCGTGACGACGGCGACGCCTTCCTGGTGGTTTCCCGGGACCGCGAGTTCCTCGGCAGCGTCTGCAATACCCGCTTGATCATCGATAGCCGCCTGGCCGCCGAGATCCAGGCCGGCGAGAGCGCGCGTTTCCGTCTTCCGGCGGGGCTGCGGGTGGTATCCGTGCAGGGCGATGGGATCTGCCGCGGCGAGGCGCCCAAGCAGGTGGTGCATGTGCAGAACGGGCAGACCACGCATTACCGGATCACCGTGGACTCCGGCCTGAACATCGGCCTGGTGCCGGGCTGACGCCGGCGCAACGAAAAAAGCCGCCCGTGGGCGGCTTTTTCATGCGCGGCGTTTATTCGCTGACCGCTTTCTCGACCTTTTCGGACGCCGACCAGATCCGATAGCGGACCTCCACGTCCTTCGGCGCATAGACCACGATCGGCAGCTTGCTGTTGTAGCGCAGCAGGAAGCCTTCGCCGACCACCGGGATGAAGCGCTGCTCCTTCTTCTGGCCGGGGCAGGCCATCATCGTGCTCATCGGCCCGCTGACCTTGTCCAGGCGGTAGTAGGAGTAGCCCCAGCCTTCCAGGGTGTGTTCTTCCAGCTCGCCGCCCAGGCGCTGCTGGTTGCAGTCGGCCTCGAGGGTCTTGCCGGCGATGATCTCGACCTTGAATGCGTCTTCCGCGTCCTGTTTCGGCAGGTGGATGACCTGGCGGGTGAAGCCGGCATCTGCCTTCGGGTAGGGAACCTTTTCATCCAGTTTGGCGGCCATGGCGGTGCTGGAAAGAGCGGCAACGCCGGCGGCGATCAGTAGTGCTTTCATGTCCTTGAGGTTCTCCTTACGTGGTAACGCGAGCAGGGTAAGACACCGAGGCACGGGTGAAAAGTTCAGTGGGGGACGTAACGGAATGTTCCATGTCCTGGGCCAGCCGGTCGGGGCACGGCCGAATCGCGGGCAAAAAAAAGACCATCTGCGGGGGGAGGGCGATGGTCTTCAAAGGAGCGTCGGGGACTTGGGGTTCTCCCGACGCCGCTACGATCTCACGCCGCTCCGCTGGGGAAAAATGCTTTGGGCTGATAGTGGCTATCGATGCCGGTGACTTGAAATTCCCCGCCAACTCATAGCAAGTTCCGCACGATAGAGCCGTCAGCGCATCAGTTTGCGTTTTTTTCAGCGGGTCAGTTGCAAGGCCAGTTCATCGACCTGTTCGGCCCAGTCGGAGTCCTCGGCCAGGGCCTCGCGCAGGAAGCTGGCCTGGGCAGGGTTCCAGAATGGCGCATCGGGCAGCGCCGTGCCCTCCTCGAGGTGGTGCCGGGCGAGAAAGGCGACGATGTCGTCCCGCCCAGCGGGGAGCCCCAACTGGCGGAACAGGTTGGAAAAGGTGTGCGGGCTGGTGTCCATGACGGTTCCTCCTGGACTCGCTGTTTTTTCCACTATAGCCGGCGGGACGGCAGGGCCGCCGTGGGAGCCGGGGGTGGGTAATTTTGTCGCAGATGAAAAAGACTGTTGTGCGCGGCGCGCTTCATGGCGAAGGGGCGGGCGCTTATTATTAGCAAGCTAATGATAACCGGAGTCAGCCTATGTCCAGAATCGAAGTCGCCGTGCTGGTGGGGACGTCCGTTCCCGAATCGCTGCGCAGCAAGGGATTGCTGGCCTGTTGGATCCTGATGGTGGACGGCGCCATGTGGGCCGGCCCCTTCACCAGCCGTGACGAGGCGGAAGCCTTGAAGGGAACCTGGGAACTGAGTTGGCCGCTGGAGGCGGCGATCTCCGCCTGAGCCAAGGCCCTTGCCTTGCCGAAAAGCCCGCCGAGCGCGGGCTTTCTGTTGCCTGCGGAAACGCCCTAGCGGCGGCCCACCAGCAGGCCGAGGAGGAAGCCGGCGCCGGCCGATACGGCGATGGTCTGCCAGGGATGGTCCTCGACGTATTCCTCGGTCGCTTCGGCGGCCGCCTGGCTGCGTTGCACCACGCCGCGGCGGGTGCGCTCGATGGCGTCGCGACCACGATGCAGCACGGAATTGATCTGTTCACGCAGGTTCGCGCCCTCCTTGCCGGCCAGGCTGCCGGTGCCGCTCATCAACTGGTCCACCTCGGCGATCAGGTCCTGCAGTTCGGCCATGGCCTGGTCCTGGATAGCCTGCTTGGCGCGAGCGGAGCGGGTTTTCAGAGTCATGTCGGTCTCCTTGACGAGGATGGTTACCTAGGTATGGAGTCGCCCGCTTCGCTGAAAGTTGCACGGCATGGCCTGCGTCGGGGGCTTCCGTAGCATGCGGGAGAGCCGTTTCAGGATGCCCCGGCCTCGCCGCGCAGGTAGCGGTCGAGGTCGATCGCTTCGCCGCTCTTGAGTTTCAGGCGTCGGCGCAGGTCGTCGAACATAGCGTCGTACTCGCGGCGCTGGCGCACGATCGGTCCCTGCCGCAAGCGCAGGCCGTGGCGCCGGGCCAGGCGACTGGCACGGCTGGCGAAATGCACGGCGGCGTCGCGCGGCAGTTCGAAGCTTTCGCTGAAAGGCTGGCCGTCGATCCGGCCCTCCATGTCGAAGTGTACGGCCACCGGGCGGGCCTCGGCCTCCAGGACCCGGTAGCGCAGGTGGATATCGAATGCCTGGCGGTCGACTTCGCTGGCCGAGGCGAGATGCAGATGGCCGGGAATGAACATGGCCTGCCTCCTTTTCGGATAACCGGGGAAATGCCCTTGCCTGCCAGGGTATGCTTCGCCGGCCTCGGGACGGCTGTCCCAGGTCAGTTTTTTCCGGATTGGAGTGGGGATGCGAATGGCGCTGGGAGCGTTCGGGTGTTGACTGACTGGGCCGCGTACGCCGGGCTGTTCCTCTCGGCGTTCGGTTCGGCGACCCTGCTGCCGTTGCAGTCGGAAACCGTGCTGGCCGCCTTGCTGCTGCGCGGCGGCCAGTCGGTCGCGTGGCTGCTGGCGCTGGCCATCGTCGGCAATGTGCTGGGTTCCTGGGTCAACTGGTGGCTGGGTCGCTACCTCGAGCATTTCCGCGGTCGCCGCTGGTTTCCCGTGGGCGAGGTGCAGTTGCTCAGGGCGCAGCGACACTATCGCCGCTACGGCCGCTGGACCCTGCTGCTCAGTTGGGTGCCGGTCATCGGCGATCCGCTGACGCTGGTGGCCGGCATCATGCGTGAGCCCTGCTGGAGTTTCCTGCTGATCGTCGGCCTGGCCAAGACGCTCCGCTACCTGGCCCTGGCTGCGCTGGTGCTGGGCTGGGCCGGCTGAGCGCTTCGTCGGCGAGCGTAGAACTATTTTTCGCGGGGCAATGTCCATTGCTGCGAGGTGTAACTGCCGCCTCATCGCCCCCGGGGCCTTTAGTTGCCGCTGTGGTCCCGGGGGCTTCTCTTTTCCTGCCTGTTTCCGGCGATGCGAGGTGCGCAATGTCGAGGGTGGTAGCGGGATCGCTGGTCTGCCTGCTGCTCGGCTCGGCGCCGGCCTGGGCTTCCACGGCCGAGGCGTGGCAGGCGCACGACGCCATGGTGCGTGCCGCCTGCCTGAAAGCCAGCGGCTTGCGCCAGGTACGCGCGGTGGGGCAGGTACTGCCCTTCGACGATGAGGTGGGCTATTCGGCGCTGCTCCTGCAGGGCCGCTATCCGCAGCCGCACATGCAGGGCCGCCAGGGCCGCGAGCTGTGTCTGTACCGGCGCGCCACCGGCAAGGCCAGCGTCAGCGAGGCCGACGCCCTGCTCAAGCCTTGAGTTCGGGGTCGTCGTTGTCCGGAAGTTCGCGTTCGCCAGGATCCTTGCCGTCTTCCGAATGGTGTTCGATCACCGCGTTCAGTTCGGCGCCGAACAGCACCACTGCCGCCGACAGGTAGAAGTACAGCAGGAGGATGATGATCGCCCCGATGCTGCCGTACATGGCGTTGTAGTTGGCGAAGTTCTTCACGTAGAAGCCATAGGCGAGGGACGCGGCGATCCAGGCGATCACCGAGAGCACCGAGCCGGGAGTGATGAAGCGGAAACGCTGCTCGACATCCGGCACCAGGTAGTAGAACAGCGCCACCGCGAGCATCAGCAGGAACACCGCAAGAGGCCAGCGCAGCCAGGTCCAGAGCGTCACCAGGTACTGTTCCAGGCCGACCAGGCCGGCGATCCAGGCGATCACCTGCGGCCCGGTGACCATCAGGCCGGCCGCCACCAGCAACAACAGGGCGATGCCGAGGGTGTAGAGGATCGACAGGGAGAAGCGCTTCCATACCGGGCGGCTCTCCTTCACGTCGTAGGCCGCGTTGAGCGCGATCATCATCGAGCGGATGCCCGCCGAGGAGGTCCACAGCGCCACCGCGATACCGATGGACAGCAGGCCGCCTTTCTGCTGCTGCAACTGGTCGATCACCGGGTTGACCTGGTCCATCGCCTCGGGCGGCAGCAGCAACGCCGCCTGCTCGCGCAGCCAGGCGAAGAACTCCGGCAGGTGCAGGTAGCCTACGAGGGTGATCAGCACCAGCAGGAACGGAAACAGCGAGAACAGCATCTGGTAGGCGAGGGCCGAGGCGTAGGTCGGCATGTCGTCCTCAAGGAACTCGTTCACGGTGCGCTTGACCAGGCCGAACAGGCCTATTTCCCGATAAGCCGTACGGAACATTCCATCTCCTTGCTGTGTGCGTGCCGATGACGATCGACCACCGATGGCCGCTTGCCGCCAGGCATTTTCCGTTGGGTGAAATTCGTCGCGTCCTTTCTGGGACGCCACGGCGGGCGAATTGGTTCGTCGCCGGCGTCATCATTCGGTCGCATCCGTTAGCCAGACTGCGCCTGCCCGCCGCGCGGCGGGCCTCCGTCCAACTTCTCAGAAATGGAGCGCACCATGTCTGTCGACCTGAAGAAAATCGCCGCTGCCTTTCCCGAGTTCCAGTTGTCCAGCAAGAGCCGCCATGACGGCGCGCTGTTGTTGCAGTTGCAGGCCGCCGACGGCCGCTACGTGGCTCGCACCATACCCTCGCCGCAGCTCAGCGCGCCGCCGGAGACCGAGTGGCTGATCCGCAGCATCCGCCGGGAACTGGCCGTGCCGGGCATGGAAATGGCGATGGCGGCACGCTGAGTTTTTTCGCCGCGGGAACCGATGATGCGATAATTCCGCCTTTCCACACAGCTGACGGGAAGGCAATGAAGCGCGAGAAGGTTCGGGACAGGCAGGCGGCAGGGAAGATCTCGGCGACCCACATCATCGCCAATCCCACCCTGGCCAGGGAATGGATCGTGTTCTTCAAGAAGGACGGCGGGCGCAGCTATTTCCTGGTCGACGAGAGCGACGAGGTGATGTCGTTCCGCCGGCTCGACGACGCGGTCAAGGAGCTGCGCGGGCTGGGCATCAAGTTCGCGGAGATCCATCTCTAGGAGCGGCGTCGCGCGGTCGCCACTGGCCAGCCTTGCGCGCCCGCGCTTCTTCCTCGGCGAACCGGTACTGGCCGCGCGCCTCGGCCGTCTGGCCGCTGTCCGGCGCGTCGCGCCAGCTGGCCAGGCCAATGGTCAGCAGGGCCAGCCCGGCATCCAGGGTATGTCCGCAGGTGGGGCAGTCGGCCGGGGTGACCCAGGCCGCGCCGAGGATGCGGAAGCGCGCGTCGCGGCCTTGCTCGCGGATGGTCGCCGATTTGCCGAGCAGCATGTCTTCCAGGGCTTCCCGGGCGCGCCGACGCCAGGGCTCGGCGGCCGGTAGCTCGACGGCATTGAGCTGGATGCGCAGCGCCTTGTTCGCGCCGGGCAGGCGGCAGCCCAGGCTGGCGTCGTCATGTATCGCCACCACCGTGCAGTCGAAGCGGCGCTCCCCGGCGTCGGCGGCGAACGCCAGGGCGGCGCAGAGCGGCAACAGGGCGAGGGTGCGGAAGATCATGGGCTACTCCGGCGGAGGTCAGCGTCGACGCGAGGATAGGTTGCTGCAGGTTGCCAGGTCCACCGGGCCGACATAGGGATTGCCCCAGCCCATCACGCAGCCGACCATGTGGTTGCGCTGGCGCTCCCAGGTCTGTGGCGGGTACTGCTTGTGCCAGGCGTTGTAGAGCTGGCGATCCTGCTTCGACAGGCGCAGGCCGTAGCGGTCGCTCATGTAGAAGTAGGTGCGGGCGATCATCCCGCGGATCTGCGGGCGTGGCATCGCCTTGCGCGCCTTGAAGTCCACCACCATCGGGCAGGCGCCATATTGCTGGGGTTTCTGCGGCAGCCAGCCGAAGCCGAAGTTGCTGCGGTCGCCGTTGACCTCGCCGATGCTCGGCACCAGGTTGTGCAGGTCGGCTTCGGCGCGCTGGTAGGTGCTGTCGTGCCTCGCGCAGTTGCTCCGCCCGCCGTTCTGCCAGCAGCGCCGCTGGTGACCGATCACCCAGGCCGGGACGATGTGTTCCCACTCGATGCGCCGCGCGCGGTTGGCGTTCTTCCTCGGCTTGTAGCCGCAACTGGCGAGGTCGACACGATTTCCCGAGTAGCGACAGCCGCAGTAGAACTCCACGGATTGCCGGGCGTAGAGCTTCCAGCCGATTTTCTTCGCTTCGGAGAACGTGCGCGGGGCGTTGGCCTGGCCGGTGCTGGCGAGGAGGAGGGCGAAAAGGCCTACAAACAAACGGGAAAGCATGCGGCAACTTCCAAAAAAATCCGCATGTTACTGATTTTGCAGGAGATGCCAATCGTGGCCAGTCCATGGCCAGGCGAGGGGCGGACCTTCCCGTTTGCGCCGCGTCCATGCGATGGTTAGTATGCGTTCCGTATATGTTTTGTAGTCGAGGTGTAGTGTGGGCCTGGTGAAGATTTCCGAGCAATTGCACGAAGAGGCGCGCATCGCCTGCAAGGCCATGTCGCGCTCGATCAATGCCCAGGCCGAGCACTGGATGCGCATCGGCATGCTGATCGAAGCCAATCCCGGCCTGACCTATGCGCAGGTGCTACGCCAATTGATGGACGAAGCGCGCGAAAGCGACCGCCGCGAGCAGGACGCGGCGAGGATCTCGGGATGATCAAGAGCGCGGAGGAAATCCAGCGCATGAGCGTGGCCGGCGCGCTCACCGCGAAAGTCCTCGAAGTCCTCGACGAGGTGGTGCGGCCTGGCATCAGCACGGCAGAGATCGACCGCTTCTGCGAGCGCTACATCGTCGACACCCTCGCGGCGATTCCCGGCAGCAAGGGGCAGTACGGCTATCCGTTCACGGTGAACACCTCGGTCAACGAGGTGGTCTGCCATGGCTGGCCGTCGGCGCAGCAGATCCTCCGCGACGGCGATATCGTCAACGTCGACGTCACGGTGATCAAGGACGGCTATTTCGGCGACAGCAGCAAGATGTACCGGGTCGGCGCCATCGACCGCCAGGCGCAGAAGCTGCTCGACGTCACCCGCGAATGCCTGTACCGGGCGATCCGCGTGGTGCGCCCGGACGCCACCCTCGGCGATATCGGGCATGCCATCCAGAGTCACGCCGAAGCCAACGGTTATTCGGTGGTCCGCGAATACTGCGGGCATGGCATCGGCCGCAAGATGCACGAGGCGCCGCAGGTCCTGCACTTCGGTCGCGCTGGCGCGGGTGCGCGGCTGAAGGCCGGGATGACCTTCACCATCGAACCGATGATCAACCAGGGCGGCCACGCGGTGAAGCTGCACAAGGACGGCTGGACCGTGACCACTCGCGACCGCCGCCTGTCGGCCCAGTACGAGCACACCGTGCTGGTCACCGAGCGGGGTTGCCGGGTCCTGACCCTGCGCGACGAGGAGCGCGAGGCGCTGGCCGACCTGGCTGGCTGATCGACGCCCGGCCTGGTTACACTGAGACGACTTTTCCGAAGGGAGGCTGGCGGGTGTCCGGCAGGCGTTTTGGCGAGTTCGAACTGCGCGCCACCTGGTTGCGCGAGGACAGTGGCTATCTGGCCGAGATCGAGATAACCAGCATCGACGACGGACGCACCGAATGGCTGGTGCTGCCGGGCCAGCCGCCGTGCGAGAGTCCGGCGGCCGCGCTGTCGCTGGCGGAAGCGGCGCTGTACCGGGTGCGCGGCTTCGATGCGCGGGGCCGGCCGCTGTTTTCCGACTGAGCCTGCTGGCAAATCGCATGATGCATTTCGCACGATCTTGCAGTTTGCACGGACCGCTTCGCTGAGTCTTTTCGTAAGTTATTGATTTTGAATGGATTTAATTTTCCATGTGGCTGGCATGAAAGCTGCCACCTTTCCCCGTGTTGCGGCTGCGCTGAAGTTCGCGGTCGGTTTTCATGCAAGAGGGGATAAACGATCATGGAAAAGTCCATCAAGATGCTGTTCGATGCCTTCCAGGCCACCTTTGCCGTATCCACCCAGATGCGTCCGGACGGCGGCGCCCTCCTGACCCTGCGCAACGGCGAAGAGATCGTGACCCGTCGCGTGGTGTCCGCCGCCCAGTTGGCCGACGAGAAGCGCATGTACTGGTTCATCAACGCCGTGCGCCGTGACCTGGCCCTGGAGGCGGGGAGCCTGCCGGTGGATGTGGTCGGCACCCTGCGTCGTCTGCAGGAGCGCGGCCTGCCGAGCTACATGGCGGGCTGAACGGTTCGTCCGGAATCCTGGCGGAGACCTCCGGCAGGGCGGGCGAGAGTGCTAGAGTGAAGCTTCGAGGGGGCTGGGCGAGGATCGACCGGCCCCCGCTCGTGTCGGAAGGAAAGGCCAGGGCTGGCCTGCCCGTTCGGCGCTTCGGCAGGCTGGCGCAGAACGATGCAAGGTCGTTCGGGTCAGCATCAGGGATGAAATGACTGACAGGAGTCGGGATGCTGCGTTACGTCGTGGGTTTTCTCGCGTTCACCGTGCTGGCGGCCTATCTGTTGCTGGGGGTTTCCCAGCACGCCTTCCTGCCGTGACCGGTCGGCATGGCGGCTTCAGCTGCGCTGCGGAAGAGGCTGTGGCGGCCGTGCGGGATGCCGGTTTTCGGCTTGCCGTGCCTTGCGTTGCAGGCGTGCGCGCCGACGCGGCACGCGCAGGAAGGCCCACAGGGTGACGCCAGCGAGGCCCAGCCAGGCGACGATCAGCAATGTGACGAAGGATTCGGGAGTCATGGTTCGTCCTCCTCTTACCCAAGGATAGACCCTGCGGGAAGGGGAATTACTGCAATCGGTCTTCGACCATGGTCTGAAACGCGGTCATTCGGGGCCGGCACCGACCAGGGCCAGGCAGCCGGTGAGGCTGGTCAGCAGGGGCAGGGCGAGCAGGAAAGCCAGCCAGATGGCCTCCATGCGCAACAGCGTGGCGCCGAGGAACAGCGCGACCAGGAGGATGGTCATGAGCAGGGCGGTCCAGCCGAAGTACATGGCGAAGTTGTCGATGCCCAGGCCGATGCCCCAGCCCAGCAGCAGGGCCCATACCCCGGCCAGTGCCAGGCCGAGGGCCAGCATGCTCGCCAGGGTCCGGGCGGACGGGGCATGCAGCGGGTGGTTGCGGAATAGCTCGTAGAAGATCGGCGTATTCATCGGCGTCACCTCCGCAGGGGAACTTCCAGCCTAGTCCAGCGGGCGAGACGGCCCTAGACCTATTTGTCATTACGGGGCGTGACCTCAGGCCGTTAACATCCATCTTTTCCAGGCGATGCCGTGCATCGGGCTGCGGGCCCGGTCACCGTTCGTCGCGCTGAGTCGAAAAAGAAACCGAAAGGGTTGCGTGCATGAGTGGCGAACTCGCCTCGTTCGAGGTGGATGGGTATCAACTGGTCTATCAGGACCTGGGCGAGGGCACGCCGGTGCTACTGGTCCACGGTTCGCTGTGCGACTACCGCTACTGGCAATGGCAGTTGCGCAGCCTCGGCGAGCGCCACCGGCTGATCGTGCCGAGCCTGCGTCACTACTACCCCGAGCGCTGGGACGGGCAGGGTGCGGACTTCACCAGCGCCCGCCACGTCGCCGACCTGCTGGCGCTGGTCGAGCGGCTCGGCGAGCCGGTACACCTGCTCGGCCATTCCCGTGGCGGCAACCTGGCGTTGCGCCTGGCGCTGGCCGCTCCGGACGCCCTGCGTTCGCTGAGCCTGGCCGATCCCGGCGGTGACTATGCCGCCGAGGTCTACGCTCACGCCGGCCTGCCTGCGCCCGAGGAGCCATTGGAACGCAACCAGTTCCGGCGCCAGGCGCTCGAATTGATCCGTGGCGGCGAGGCGGAACGGGGACTGGAACTGTTCGTCGATACGGTGAGCGGCGCCGGGGTATGGAAACGCTCGTCGGCGACGTTCCGCCGAATGACCCTGGACAACGCCATGACCCTGGTCGGGCAGGTGGCCGACCAGCCGCCGGCGCTGGCGCTGTCGGAACTGCGCTCGATCGACCTGCCGAGCCTGATCCTCAATGGCGAACGCAGCCCGCTGCCATTCCCGGCCACCGCCGAGGCGCTGGCGGCGGCCCTGCCGCGCGCCGAGCTGCAACGCATCCAGGGCGCGTCCCATGGCCTCAATGCCACCCGTCCGGCGGCTTTCAACCGGTCGGTGCTGGAGTTCCTGGCGCGCGTCGATGGCGTTGCGCCGGACGTGGAAACGTCCTGAAGCGAGGCCGGGCGAACTGACCGCTCGTCAGCTCGCCGCGGATGCTTTACCATGGGCGCTTCGCGCCGGATCAGCTCCGGCGTTTTTCGTCAGTATCCATTCCCAGTGATCTCCGTCCGCGCGCTTCGGCGCAGGGGTGCCGCAAGGCGCCTGCCACTGTGAGGCAGGCCGGCCCGGCGGGCGACGCTTACTGGCACATCCCAACCCACGTGGCCTTTGGTAGGGGTCACCACTAGGAGAGGAGGCGCCATGCCCATCATTACTCTTCCCGACGGCAGTCAACGTTCCTTCGATCACCCGGTCTCCGTGGCCGAGGTGGCCCAATCCATCGGCGCGGGCCTGGCCAAGGCGACCCTCGCCGGCAAGGTCGACGGCCGCCTGGTCGACGCCTGCGACACCATCGATAGCGACGCGACCCTGCAGATCATCACGCCCAAGGACGAGGAAGGACTGGAGATCATCCGCCACTCCTGCGCCCACCTGGTCGGCCATGCGGTCAAGCAGCTCTATCCGACCGCGAAGATGGTCATCGGCCCGGTGATCGAGGAAGGCTTCTACTACGACATCTTCTTCGAGCGCCCCTTCACCCCCGAGGACATGGCGGCGATCCAGCAGCGCATGCGCGAGCTGATCGACAAGGACTACGACGTGATCAAGAAGATGACCCCGCGCGCCGAGGTCATCGAGCTGTTCAAGTCCCGTGGCGAAGACTACAAGCTGCGCCTGATCGACGACATGCCGGACGAGAAGGCCATGGGCCTGTACTTCCATGAGGAGTACGTGGACATGTGCCGCGGCCCGCACGTGCCGAACACCCGCTTCCTCAAGGCGTTCCAGCTGACCAAGATTTCCGGCGCCTACTGGCGCGGCGACTCGAAGAACGAGCAGTTGCAACGCATCTACGGCACCGCCTGGGCCGACAAGAAGCAACTGGCGGCCTACATCCAGCGCATCGAAGAGGCCGAGAAGCGCGACCATCGCCGCATCGGCAAGCAGCTCGACCTGTTCCACCTGCAGGAAGAAGCGCCGGGCATGGTGTTCTGGCACCCGAATGGCTGGAGCGTCTACCAGGTGCTCGAGCAGTACATGCGCAAGGTCCAGCGCGACCATGGCTATGTCGAAGTGCGTACCCCGCAGGTGGTCGACCGCATCCTCTGGGAGCGTTCGGGCCACTGGTCGAACTACGCCGAGAACATGTTCACCACCTCCTCGGAAAGCCGCGACTACGCGGTCAAGCCGATGAACTGCCCGTGCCACGTGCAGATCTTCAACCAGGGCCTGAAGTCCTACCGCGACCTGCCGCTGCGCCTCGCCGAGTTCGGCGCCTGCCACCGCAACGAGCCGTCCGGCGCGCTGCACGGGATCATGCGCGTACGCGGCTTCACCCAGGACGACGCGCATATCTTCTGCACCGAAGAGCAGGTGAAGAAGGAAGCGGCCGATTTCATCAAGCTGACCTTGCAGGTCTACCGCGACTTCGGTTTCACCGACATCGCCATGAAGCTGTCGACCCGTCCGGCCAAGCGCGTCGGTTCCGACGAGCTGTGGGATCGCGCCGAAGGCGCGCTGGCCGATGCGCTGAACGAATCCGGCCTGGCCTGGGAATACCAGCCGGGCGAGGGCGCGTTCTATGGGCCAAAGATCGAGTTCACCCTGAAGGACTGCCTCGGCCGTAACTGGCAGTGCGGCACCCTGCAGTACGACCCGAACCTGCCGGAGCGCCTGGACGCCAGCTACATCGCCGAGGACAACAACCGTAAGCGCCCGGTGATGCTGCACCGTGCGATCCTCGGGTCCTTCGAGCGCTTCATCGGCATGCTCATCGAGCACTACGCCGGAGCCTTCCCGGCCTGGCTGGCGCCGACCCAGGCAGTGGTGATGAACATCACCGACAAGCAGGCCGATTTCGCCGCCGAGGTGGTGCGGATCCTCGGGGAAAGCGGATTCCGTGCCAAGTCTGACTTGAGAAACGAGAAGATCGGCTTTAAAATCCGCGAGCATACTTTGCTCAAGGTTCCCTATCTCTTGGTTATTGGAGATCGGGAAGTTGAATCGAAGGCCGTCGCGGTGCGTACGCGCGAAGGGGAAGACCTGGGCTCCATGCCCGTCACCCAGTTCGCTGAGCTGTTGGCACAGGCGGTTTCCCGGCGTGGTCGCCAAGACTCGGAGTAATCATTATTAAGCGTGAAATGAGACAGGATAAGCGAGCTCAACCGAAACCCCCGATCAACGAGAACATCTCGGCTCGTGAGGTACGGTTGATTGGAGCTGATGGCCAGCAGGTTGGTGTTGTTTCGATCGATGAGGCGATCCGCCTAGCCGAAGAGGCGAAGCTGGACCTGGTTGAGATTTCGGCCGACGCGGTGCCTCCTGTCTGCCGCATCATGGACTACGGCAAGCACCTGTTCGAGAAGAAGAAGCAGGCTGCGGTCGCCAAGAAGAACCAGAAGCAGGCGCAGGTCAAAGAAATCAAGTTTCGTCCAGGGACGGAAGAAGGGGATTACCAGGTAAAACTACGCAACCTGGTACGTTTCCTTAGTGAAGGGGACAAGGCCAAGGTATCCCTGCGATTCCGCGGCCGTGAGATGGCTCACCAGGAGCTGGGGATGGAGCTGTTGAAGCGGGTCGAAGCCGACCTCGTGGAGTACGGCACCGTCGAGCAGCATCCTAAGCTGGAAGGACGCCAGCTGATGATGGTCATCGCTCCCAAGAAGAAAAAGTAACCACCAGGGCACTGGCAGGCCTTGCGGTTATGCGTAATCACTCAATGCGGAGTATCCGAACATGCCAAAGATGAAGACCAAAAGTGGCGCGGCCAAGCGCTTCAAGAAGACTGCTGGTGGCCTCAAGCACAAGCACGCCTTCAAGAGCCACATCCTGACCAAGATGACCACCAAGCGTAAGCGTCAACTGCGCGGCACCTCGATGCTGAACAAGTCTGACGTTGCGCGCGTAGAACGCTCCCTGCGTCTGCGCTGATTATTAAGGTAGAGGATTAATTCATGGCTCGTGTTAAGCGTGGCGTTATCGCCCGTCGTCGTCACAAGAAAATTCTGAAGCTCGCCAAGGGCTACTACGGTGCACGCTCGCGCGTGTTCCGCGTTGCCAAGCAGGCGGTGATCAAGGCTGGCCAATACGCCTACCGTGACCGTCGTCAGCGCAAGCGTCAGTTCCGCGCACTGTGGATCGCCCGTATCAACGCTGGTGCTCGTCAGAACGGTCTGTCCTACAGCCGTCTGATCGCCGGCCTGAAAAAGGCGGCCATCGAGATCGACCGTAAGGTCCTGGCCGATCTGGCAGTGAACGAAAAAGCGGCGTTTACCGCGATTGTCGAGAAAGCGAAGGCAAGCTTGGCTTAAGCCCTACGACAATCACCGGACTTCGGTCCGGACGTAACGTCACCGATAGGGGAAGAGCCTTACCGCTCTTCCCCTATTTTGTATCTGGAGTCCATACATGGAAAACCTGGATGCGCTGGTCTCTCAAGCATTGGAGGCTGTGCGACACACCGAAGACGTCAATGCCCTGGAGCAGATCCGGGTTCACTACCTCGGCAAGAAAGGCGAACTGACCCAGGTGATGAAGACCCTGGGCGACCTGCCGGCCGAAGAGCGGCCGAAGGTCGGCGCGCTGATCAACGTGGCCAAGGAAAAGGTCCAGGATGCGCTGAACGCGCGTAAGACCGAGCTGGAAGGGGCCGCGCTGGCCGCCCGGCTGGCCGCGGAGCGCATCGATGTCACCCTGCCCGGTCGTGGCCAGCTGAGCGGCGGCCTGCATCCGGTCACCCGCACGCTGGAGCGCATCGAGCAGTGCTTCAGCCGCATCGGCTATGAAGTCGCCGAAGGCCCGGAAGTCGAAGACGACTACCACAACTTCGAAGCGCTCAACATTCCGGGCCACCACCCGGCGCGTGCCATGCACGACACTTTCTATTTCAATGCGAACATGCTGCTGCGTACCCACACCTCACCGGTGCAGGTGCGGACCATGGAGTCCCAGCAGCCGCCGATCCGCATTGTCTGCCCGGGGCGCGTCTACCGCTGCGACTCCGACCTGACCCACTCGCCGATGTTCCACCAGGTGGAAGGCCTGCTGGTGGACGAGGGCGTCAGCTTCGCCGACCTCAAGGGCACCATCGAGGAATTCCTCCGCGCCTTCTTCGAGAAGCAGCTCGAAGTGCGCTTCCGTCCGTCCTTCTTCCCCTTCACCGAGCCCTCGGCCGAAGTGGACATCCAGTGCGTGATCTGCAGCGGCAACGGCTGCCGCGTGTGCAAGCAGACCGGCTGGCTGGAAGTCATGGGTTGCGGCATGGTGCACCCGAACGTGCTGCGCATGTCCAACATCGATCCCGAGAAATTCCAGGGCTTCGCCTTCGGCATGGGCGCCGAGCGCCTGGCCATGCTGCGCTACGGGGTGAACGACCTGCGTCTGTTCTTCGATAACGATCTGCGCTTCCTCGGACAATTCCGCTAGGCCAGAACGCAACCGGATTCCTTAGGAGAACAGGATGAAATTCAGTGAAAAGTGGCTGCGGAGCTGGGCAAATCCGCAGGTTTCCCATGACGAGCTGGTCGCTCGCCTGTCCATGGTCGGCCTCGAGGTCGACGCCGACCTGCCGGTCGCCGGCGCCTTCAGCGGCGTGGTGGTCGGCGAGGTGCTCTCGACCGAACAGCATCCGGACGCCGACAAGCTGCGCGTCTGCCAGGTCAGCAACGGCAGCGAGACCTTCCAGGTCGTCTGCGGCGCGCCCAACGTGCGCGCGGGCCTGAAGATTCCCTTCGCCATGATCGGCGCCGAACTGCCGGGCGACTTCAAGATCAAGAAAGCCAAGCTGCGTGGCGTCGAGTCCTTCGGCATGCTCTGCTCGGCCAAGGAATTGCAGATCAGCGAAGAGAACGCCGGTCTGCTCGAGCTGCCGGCCGACGCGCCGGTCGGCCAGGACGTCCGCACCTACCTGGAGCTGGACGACTACACCATCGAGGTCGGCCTGACCCCGAACCGCGGTGACTGCCTGTCGCTCGCCGGCCTGGCCCGCGAAGTCAGCGCCATCTACGACGTACCGCTGGCGCCGGTGGCGGTGGACGCGGTCGCCGCGCAGCACGACGAGACCCGTCCGGTCGAGCTCGCCGCGCCGGCTGCCTGCCCGCGCTACCTCGGCCGGGTGATCCGCAACGTCGACCTGAGCCGGCCGACCCCGTTGTGGATGGTCGAGCGCCTGCGCCGTTCCGACATTCGCAGTATCGATCCGGTGGTCGACGTCACCAACTACGTGATGATCGAACTGGGCCAGCCGATGCATGCCTTCGACCTTGCCGAGATCAACGGCGGCGTGCGCGTGCGCATGGCCGAGGACGGCGAGAAGCTGGTCCTGCTCGACGGCCAGGAAATCACCCTGCGCGCCGACACCCTGGTGATCGCCGATCACCAGCGCGCCCTGGCCATCGCCGGGGTGATGGGCGGCGAGCACAGCGGCGTCAGCGACAGCACCCGCGACCTGTTCCTCGAAGCCGCGTTCTTCGACACCATCGCCCTGGCCGGCAAGGCCCGCTCCTATGGCCTGCACACCGACTCCTCGCATCGCTTCGAGCGCGGCGTCGACAGCCAGTTGGCGCGCAAGGCCATGGAGCGCGCGACGCGCCTGATCCTCGACATCGTCGGCGGTGAACCGGGGCCGATCGTCGAGCAGGTCAGCGAAGCGCACCTGCCGAAGGTCGCGCCGATCACCCTGCGCGCCGAGCGCGTGACCCAGATGCTCGGCATGCCGCTGGACGCCGCCGAGATCGTGCGCCTGCTGCAAGCCCTGGAGCTGACGGTGGTAGCCGATGGGGAAGGGCAGTGGTCGGTTGGCGTACCGAGCCATCGCTTCGACATTTCCCTGGAAGTCGACCTGATCGAGGAACTGGCCCGTCTCTACGGATACAATCGCCTGCCGGTGCGCTACCCGCAGGCGCGCCTGGCGCCGAACAACAAGCCGGAAGCGCGCGCCGCGCTGCCGCTGCTGCGGCGCCTGCTGGTCGCCCGCGGCTACCAGGAAGCGATCACCTTCAGCTTCATCGATCCGGCCCTGTTCGAACTGTTCGATCCGGGCACCCAGCCGCTGACCCTGGCCAACCCGATCTCCGCCGACATGGCGGCGATGCGTTCCAGCCTCTGGCCGGGCCTGGTCAAGGCGCTGCAGCACAACCTCAACCGCCAGCAGTCGCGGGTCCGCCTGTTCGAAAGCGGCCTGCGCTTCGTCGGTCAACTGGAAGGCCTGAAGCAGGAAGCCATGCTCGCCGGCGCCATCTGCGGCAAGCGCCTGCCGGAAGGCTGGGCCAACGGCCGTGACGGCGTGGACTTCTTCGACGCCAAGGCCGATGTCGAGGCAGTGCTGGCCAGTGCCGGTGCCCTCGGCGACTTCAGCTTCGTGCCCGGCGAGCACCCGGCGTTACACCCGGGGCAGACCGCGCGCATCGAGCGGGACGGGCGGCTGGTCGGCTACCTGGGCGCGCTGCATCCGGAACTGGCGAAGAAGCTCGACCTCGAGCAGCCGGTGTTCCTCTTCGAGCTGCTGCTGGCCGAAGTGGTCGACGGCCACCTGCCGAAGTTCCGCGAGCTGTCGCGCTTCCCCGAAGTGCGCCGCGACCTGGCGCTGCTGGTGGATCAGGACGTGCCGGCACAAGACATCCTGACACAAATCCGTGCGGCGGCCGGCGAATGGCTGACGGACCTCAGGCTGTTTGATGTGTATCACGGTAAAGGCATTGATCCGCATAGAAAAAGCCTTGCCGTCGGCTTGACCTGGCAGCATCCATCGCGCACTCTTAATGACGATGAAGTCAATAGCACGACGCAGAACATCGTCACGTCGTTGGAAGAAAGGTTCAATGCCACGTTAAGGAAATAGCGTATGGGGGCTCTGACGAAAGCTGAAATTGCGGAACGTCTGTACGAAGAGCTGGGCCTGAACAAACGGGAAGCCAAGGAGTTGGTGGAGCTGTTCTTCGAAGAGATCCGCCAGGCGCTGGAGCACAACGAGCAGGTCAAGCTGTCCGGTTTCGGTAACTTCGACCTGCGCGACAAGCGCCAGCGCCCCGGACGCAACCCGAAGACCGGTGAAGAAATCCCGATCACGGCCCGCCGCGTTGTCACCTTTCGTCCAGGGCAGAAACTGAAGGCCAGGGTTGAGGCATATGCTGGAACCAAGTCATAACGACGAGCTGCCACCGATTCCGGGCAAGCGCTACTTCACCATCGGCGAAGTCAGCGACTTGTGCGCGGTCAAGCCCCACGTGCTGCGCTACTGGGAGCAGGAGTTCCCGCAGCTCAACCCGGTGAAGCGCCGCGGAAATCGCCGCTATTATCAGCGCCAGGACGTGCTGATGATCCGCCAGATCCGCGCGCTCCTCTACGACCAGGGCTTCACCATCGGCGGGGCGCGCCAGCGCCTCTCCGGCGACGAGGCCAAGGACGACGTCACCCAGTACAAGCAGCTCATCCGCCAGATGATCGCCGAGCTGGAGGAAGTCCTGCTGGTCCTGAAGAAGTGACGGAAGCAAAAAAAACTTCCACTTATCAGAAGCTTAGTATATAGTTCGGCTCACTTCGGAAGCACAGCCACTGAGCTTGGAAGTACAGTCGGGGCGTAGCGCAGCCTGGTAGCGCACTTGCATGGGGTGCAAGGGGTCGAGTGTTCGAATCACTCCGTCCCGACCAAAAATCCCTAAAAAATCCAGTCACTTAGCGGTGACTGGATTTTTTTATGCCTGAGTATTTTGGGTTTCTTTCTTCGTCTTACCTTTCTGGTTGCCAATTGGTTGCCAATTGAGATTGGCTTCACCAGTTGGTGGGATTAGGATTCATGACAGCGTAGATCCTCCGGCCGACGCAAAGCTATGCCAGAGATAGGCAAGCTGCATCAATCAACAGGCGTCCAGTCGTGCGCAAAAACAGGGAAGGCTTTTTCTCATGACCAAGTCCGAAGCACAAACCAGGTCTGAGCTGATTGATCAGCAGCTTGCCCGAGCGGGCTGGATCGTCAACGACCCCACTCAGGTTGTTGAAGAGTTTGACATCCTCACGGGATTGCCCGAAGACGTTGCTGAACCACGTACACCCTACGAGGGTCATCAATTCAGCGATTACGTCCTGCTCGGCAAAGACGGCAAGCCGCTGGCAGTGATCGAAGCCAAGAAGACCAGCCGTAATGCCGCCATTGGCCGTGAGCAGGCCAAGCAGTACTGCTACAACATCCAGAAGCAGCTGGGCGGTGATCTGCCGTTCTGCTTCTACACCAACGGCCATGATCTGTATTTCTGGGATTTGGAGAACGCCCCACCGCGTAAGGTGGTCGGCTATCCCACCCGCGACGACCTGGAGCGCTTTGCCTACATCCGTCGTAATCGCAAGCCGTTGACGCAGGAGTTCATAAACACCTCGATCGCCGGTCGCGACTACCAGATCCGAGCGATTCGCTCAGTGCTTGATGGTATCGAGCAGAAGAGGCGTGATTTTCTGCTGGTGATGGCCACCGGCACCGGCAAGACGCGCACCTGCATTGCCATGGTCGATGCCTTGATGCGCGCCGGGCACGCAGAAAAAGTGCTATTCCTCGTGGATCGCATCGCTTTGCGCGAACAGGCACTGGCCGCCTTCAAGGAGCACATGCCCAATGAGCCGCGTTGGCCCAATGTGGGCGAAAAGCTAATTGCCACAGACCGCCGTGTGTACATTGCCACGTACCCGACGATGCTGAACATCATCCGGGATGAGGCGCATCACCTGTCGCCGCACTTCTTCGACTTCATCGTCGTCGATGAAAGCCATCGCTCCATCTACAACACGTTCGGCGAAGTCCTCGACTACTTCAAAGCCATCACGCTTGGCCTGACGGCCACGCCTACCGACATCATCGATCACAACACCTTCCAGCTCTTTCATTGTGAAGACGGCATCCCTACGTTTGCCTACACCTATGAAGAGGCGGTAAACAACGTGCCGCCTTACCTCTGCAACTTCCAGGTAATGAAGATTCAGACCAAGTTCCAGATGGAGGGCATCAGTAAGCGCACCATTTCGCTGGAGGACCAGAAGAAGCTGATCATCCAAGGCAAGGAAGTTGAAGACATCAACTTCGAGGGCAGCCAGCTTGAAAAACAGGTGATCAACAAGGGTACTAATACCCTGATCGTCCGCGAGTTCATGGAAGAGGCCATCAAGGACGCCAACGGCGTGCTACCGGGCAAGACCATATTCTTCTGCGCTACCAAGGCTCATGCCCGACGCATGGAAGAGATTTTCGACAAGCTCTACCCTCAGTACCACGGTGAGCTTGCAAAGGTGCTGGTGTCGGATGACCCGCGCGTCTACGGCAAAGGTGGGCTGCTCGATCAATTCACCAACAATGACATGCCGCGCATTGCCATCAGTGTGGACATGCTCGACACCGGCATCGACGTGCGCGAAATCGTCAACCTCGTCTTCGCCAAACCGGTCTACTCCTACACAAAGTTCTGGCAGATGGTTGGGCGCGGCACGCGCCTGCTGGAAACCAGCAAGCCCAAGCCTTGGTGCCTTGAGAAGGATGCGTTCCTGATCCTCGACTGCTGGGACAACTTTGAATACTTCAAGCTCAACCCCAAGGGCAAGGAACTCAAGCCTCAGTTGCCGCTGCCTGTGCGGCTAGTGGGCCTGCGCCTCGACAAGATCGAAAAGGCCAAGAACAGCGGCCATGTCGACATCGCTGCACGGGAAGTCGCCAAGCTCCGCCTGCAAATTGCAGCGCTACCCAAAGAGTCAGTGGTGATCAAGGAGGCCGCCGCTGCGCTGGCGCGGCTTGATGACGACAACTTTTGGATCAGCCTCAGCCACGACCGGCTGGAGTTCCTGCGCGCAGAAATCAAGCCACTGTTTCGCACCGTGTCCGATGCCGACTTCAAGGCCATGCGCTTCGAGCGCGACCTGCTGGAGTACTCGCTGGCCGTTTTGAGCGAAGAAAAGGAACAGGCCGACACCCTCAAGGAAGGCATCGCCGAGCAGATCAGTGAGTTGCCGCTGTCGGTCAGCTTCGTGAAGCAAGAGGAAGCCCTGATCCGCGCCGCCCAAACCAGCCACTACTGGGCCAAGGCGGATGAAGACGCCTTCGACGAACTGGTCGCCAAGCTCGGCCCGCTGATGAAATTCCGCGAGCAATCTACCGGCCAGAAACAAACCCACCTCGATCTGGCTGATGAGCTGCACAAGAAGGAATGGGTGGAGTTCGGCCCGCAGCACGAGGCGGTCAGCATCACCCGCTACCGCGAGATGGTGGAAAACCTGATTACCGAACTCACCGCGCACAACCTGGTGCTGCAGAAGATCAAGAGCGGCGAGACAGTGAGCAGCGAAGAGGCCAACGAACTGGCCGAACTGCTGCACGAAGAGCACCCGCACATCACCGAAGACCTGCTGCGTCAGGTCTACAAGAACCGCAAGGCGCACTTCATCCAGTTCATCCGCCACATCCTGGGGATCGAAGTGCTCAGGAGCTTCCCGGACGAAGTCAGCGCTGCCTTTGACCAATTCATCCGCGGCCACACCACGCTCAGCAGCCGGCAGATGGAATTCCTCAATCTGCTGAAGGGCTTCATCATCGAGCGCGAAAAAGTGGAGAAGAAAGACCTGATCAACGCGCCCTTCACGGTCATCCACCCGCAAGGTATTCGTGGCGTGTTCAGCCCGGCCGAAATCAACGAAATCCTGCAGCTGACCGAACGGCTGGCTGCCTAAATAACAGGGCACACCATGCTGCAAAACAACCCCGAACTCAAAAGCAAGATCGACCAGCTCTGGAACAAGTTCTGGAGCGGCGGCATCAGCAACCCGCTCACCGCCATCGAGCAGATCACTTACCTGCTGTTCATGAAACGACTGGATGAGCTGGACCAGAAGCGCCAGGCCGATGCCGAGTGGACCGGCGAGAACTACACCTCCAAGTTCACTGGCACGTGGATTCCACCCGAGGAACGGAACTGGCCAGCATCGGAACAGCGCCCCATCGAAAAACGCACGCTGCGCTGGAGCGAATTCAAGCGTATGCAGGCCGAAGATATGCTGCAGCACGTGCAGGGCAAGGTGTTCCCTTTTCTCAAGGACCTGAACGGCGCCGAATCCAACTTCACCCACCACATGAAGAACGCGGTCTTCATCATCCCCAAACCCGCCCTGCTGGTAGAAGCGGTGAAGACCATCGACGATATCTTCGAGGTGATGGAGAAGGACTCGAAGGAGAAAGGCCAGGCCTTTCAGGACATCCAGGGCGATGTCTATGAGTTTCTGCTGTCCGAGATTGCCACCGCCGGCAAGAACGGCCAGTTCCGCACCCCGCGCCACATCATCAAGCTGATGGCCGATCTGGTGCAGCCGCAACTGGGCCACAAGATTGCCGACCCGGCCTGCGGTTCAGGCGGCTTTCTGCTCGGCGCGTATCAGTACATCGTCACCGAACTGGCAAAAAAAACGGGCGCCCAAGACCTCAAGCACGATGAAGACGGCTTCACCCGCACATCGGTCGCGGCAGCGCTCACCGAAAAGGCGCAGGCCATTCTTTCCAGCTCGCTATGGGGCTACGACATCGACCAGACCATGGTGCGCCTGGGCCTTATGAACCTGATGATGCACGGCATCGACGAGCCGCACATCGATTACAAGGACACCCTCAGCAAGAGCTACACCGAGGAAGCCGAATACGACATCGTGTTGGCCAACCCGCCCTTCACCGGAAGCATCGATAAGGGCGACATCAACGAGAACCTCACTCTCGGCACCACCAAGACCGAGCTGCTGTTTGTCGAGAACATCTACCGCCTGCTCAAGACGGGCGGCACTGCCTGCGTGATCGTTCCCCAGGGCGTGCTGTTCGGCTCCGGTAGCGCGTTCAAGACACTGCGCCAGATGCTGGTGGAGCGTTGCGACCTCAAGGCCGTGATCACCCTGCCCAGCGGCGTGTTCAAACCCTATGCCGGGGTCAGCACCGCCATCCTGCTGTTTACTAAAGTCTGGGGGCCGAAAGATAAAGTCACTCAACCGGCCACCGAATACGTCTGGTTTTACGAAATGGTCGCTGACGGCTATTCGCTGGACGACAAGCGCAGCAAGCAGAGAACGCCTGATGGAAATGACAGCTGGGGCGACCTGCAAGACATTATTGCCAAATACCACGCCCGCAACCCGGCCACCGACACCGACCGCGCCGCGAAATGCTTCATGGTCCCACGCACTGAGATTGCGGATGGGAAAAACAACTACGACCTCTCACTTTCGCGCTACAAGCAGGATGTGTTCGAAGAAGTACATTACGACGCGCCGGGCGTAATTCTGGATAGATTGATTCAGGCCGAGGTGGGGGATGTGGACGAGGTGGAATTGGCCAAAGTTCAGAGCGGGATTGTGCGCGAGTTGCTGGAACTGAAGGGGATGGTGGGATGAAGGTCGTTCCGCTATCGCAGGTTGCTCAAATAAATCCTCGGTTACCAAAGGGGCTCGAAGATTCAAGAGAAATTTCGTTTGTACCAATGGCCGCAGTCTCTGAAGACGGAGGAATAGTCCTCCAGGAGACTCGCAACTTTGGTGAAGTTAAAAAGGGCTTTACTTATTTCCAGCGGGGCGACGTCGTACTGGCAAAGATAACCCCGTGCTTTGAGAACGGGAAATCGGCACTTGCCGACAACTTGGAGCATCCAATCGGCTTTGGATCAACGGAGTTTCACGTGCTCCGAGCCATTCAAGGGAAGATTGAACCGCGATTTCTATATCACTTGGTGCGTAGCAGGCGGCTTTTGTCTCTTGGTCAGAAGTCGATGAAGGGAGCTGCTGGCCACAAGCGCGTACCGGCTGAATTCCTAGAGAACTTCGAGATTCCGGACTGGCCCCTCGACGACCAAATCCGCATTGCCCATCTGCTCAGTAAAGTGGAAGGGCTGGTCGCCCAACGCAAACAACACCTGCAACAACTTGACGACCTGCTCAAGAGCGTGTTTCTGGAGATGTTTGGAGACCCGGTGCAGAATGAGAAAGGTTGGGACAAACCTGAGCTGAGTGTCTTTGGCAAAATTTCGACTGGTAATACGCCACCTAGAAATGAGCCTGCAAATTACGATGGCGATTTCATCGAGTGGATCAAGACAGACAACATCACGGGCGATGCTGTTTTCGTCACGCCTGCCATCGAGCACCTTTCGGAGGTTGGCGCAAAAAAGGCGAGAACGGTCACGAGCGGTGCCTTGCTTGTGGCCTGTATCGCGGGCAGCGTCGAGTCAATCGGGCGTGCCGCATTAACAGACAGGATGGTGTCGTTCAATCAGCAGATCAATGCCATCCAGCCCGGCAAGGATGTAAACCCCCTGTATTTATATGGTTTGTTCAAGTTGTCTCGGGCCTATATACAGAGCCACGCTACGAAGGGGATGAAGAAGATTCTGACAAAGGGTGATTTTGAGAAGATCACGATGATCAAGCCGCCTGTTGAAATCCAGAATCAATTCGCTGTCGTCGCAGAAAAAGTCGAAGGCATTAAATCCCGCTACCAACAGAGCCTCACCGATCTCGAATCCCTCTATGGTGCATTGAGCCAGCAAGCCTTCAAGGGCGAACTGGATTTGTCGCGGGTGGCCCTACCTGCCTTACGCATCGAAGGAGAAAGCCCCGTGGCCGCTACCGTGCCCGTGCCTGCGCCCATCACCACGCCGGTGATGGAGCTGCCCGAAACCGATTTACTGCTGCCCGCACTGCACGACCGCGCACAGCTTGCGCCGCTGCTGCGCTTCTGGCTGGAGGCCTATCGCACGCAGCTGGGTGGTGTGGCTTTCTCCCTCGAACGCTTCATCGACGCCGCGCAAACCCGGCTTGCCGAACTGCACCCGGACAATGATTTCGCACTTGGTGCCAGCGACTACGAAGCCATCAAGGCCTGGGTGTTCGATGAAATTCAAAATAGAAAGCTCAAACAGACCCGAGACATTATTTGTATCGACGGCAGGCGGCAATTCGGTAATCAGATTTTGTTGCGTGCCAGGAGGCACGCTCAGCAATGAAGCTGCTACGCCTGAAGATCACCGACCCCAAAGGCTTTCGTAGCTTGCCCTGTGGTTTTGAGCACCACTTCCGCACCGAGTGGAGCTTGCAGGACGAGCTGACGCAAGCGAACGACTTTGCGCCCTTCGTCTGCGCTGGGCTAAATGGCAGCGGCAAGTCCAACTTGCTCGAAGCACTGGCGGCGATTTTCTATCACATGGAGTGTATTTATCTAGAAAATCTTCCCGACAGTTTTCGCCACGATGAAGAGTACAATCCCAAAGGCTTCAGAGGAAGCAAAAGCTTACCTGATGGTTTCGAAATTGAATATTTAACCAAGCCGCAAAAGCTATTTGAAGTAAGAGACAGCGGTCATAAGGCAAGAGTTCTCATCCAAAAAGTACCGGATGAATCGCCAAAATGGTGGCTACTAAACGATGCAGATTCTGACAAGTCCATTGAGATAAAGCTGGAACGCACAGAATTGCGTCGATTGCTGCCTGATTTTGTACTTGGTTATTCATCTGGCGAAAACGAAATCCTCAGCTTGCCCTTCTTCAAGATGCGTTTCGTGCAGTTCGACGAGTATTGGAATGCACTGACCCGGCAACTGAGCTACCCCGGCCACCCAGAAACACGTCTGGCCTATCTGGACAGCGGATTCAGCCAGGCCATCCTACTGTGCAACCTGCTGTTTCAGGACGACGCCACACTGCAGCCCTTCCGCGAGGATGTAGGTATCGAGGCGCTACGAGAGTTCCGCATCATCCTGCGCCGCCGAATTCCCATCGACACAGTGCAACTGGAAGCCTTCGATCTCGCTGATGAAGATCAGAAGCGCGAGCGACGAAATCGACTACAGGCGGAAGCTCGTACACGCGGACTCTCGGAGTCTGAGATTAGCCAATCAGTTGATGATTGGGTGCGCCGCGAGATCATCAAAGACAATCCCGCGCTCTCGGAAACTGATGAGCCAGGGAGTACCCGCTATCGTCTGAACTTGCTGCAGCTGCTGGAGGGTGACGAGACGTCCTCGCTGGTGGTGAGCGCCCTCAAGCGTTGCGCCACGCTCAGTTATATCGACGACGCCAGCGATACCCTGGTGCTCGACTACTGGGTGAATGAGGCGACCCGGCAAGCATTCCACGACAACTTCGATGGCTCGGCGCTGGCGCTGTTTCAGGCGTTTCAGGTGCTGCTAACGCTTAACCTGTATGCCGTCAACGATGTTCTGAAGACCGATCTCTACACCTCCACCAGCCACTATGTCAGCGAGACGGTGCCCACCTTGGCATCCGACCAGCGCGTCATGCGCTTCAAGTTCGTGCGCTTCGCGAAGCAGGGGGCGGCGCAACCGATGATGCTCAAGGAGTTGTCGGACGGTGAGCATCAGTTGTTGCACAGCCTAGGCTTGTGTTTGCTATTCCGAAACACCAACAGCCTATTTCTGCTTGATGAGCCGGAAACCCATTTCAATCCGCACTGGCGCGCCAGTTTTATTACCCGTGTGCGTCAGTGCTTTTCGGGTATTTCGGATTTTGTGCAAGAGATGCTAATTACCACCCACACGCCTTTCCTGATTTCCGACAGTAAGCCGGATAAGGTGTTGGTGTTTGACAAAGACCAATCCAATGGCGTGGTCAGTATCAGTCAGCCTAAATACAATACATTGGGCGCATCAATTAACAAGATTACGTATGAAACTTTCGACAAGCCAGAAACTATTGGAGATGGTGCTAAATATTTATTGGACCTTTTGGTTGCTGACTCCATGGGGAAAACAGACCCTCACGGGCTTGCACGCAAGATCATGGATACCATTGGCGACTCTGTGGAGCGCACGTTAGCCGTGCATGCTTTATTGCAGGGGGCAGGGGCCGGTAAGGAGTTGGATTGATGTTGTACCCCTATAAGAGGCCTCGTCATCCGATGCGTGCCATGCACGGTTTTATCACTTACATCTTTGATAAGGTTTGGTGCTGTGCGCCAAATGAGGAGTACAGTCTTGAGTTGTTTAAGGGTTTTCCAAACCTATATGCAGTCATGTATGAGTTGCATCGGGCGGATTTGGCAGGCGAAGAGAAGGGTGCAGGAGCTTTCTTTTATCGCTACGTCAATAAAATCTTCAAAGAGTTCAAGAGTCTTAGTTCAGAAGAGTTAAAGTTCTACCGAAAGGCCTTCAGGGATAATAATCATATCCAGGCGCTTTGCGAGGGTAGAAAGGAGCCCGTTCGCTATATTGCGGGTGCTCAGAGTCCACTGATGGACACGGTAGAGGCTTTCTTTAGTAAGTTGTATAGCTGCGGGTTCTTTAGTTTGAAAGTGGTTAAGGAGCACATCGGAGCAGACTTACAAAAGCACTATAGCGATTTTGCTTATCTGAACAAAATGCCTTGCTGTCCTTTCTGTGGTCTTTTACCCATGGATTCCGAATATGATCCGACTCGGGAGGCTTATGATCATTATTTGCCCTCCAGCAAGTATCCATTTAACTCTGTGAATCTAAGAAATCTTGCGCCTTCCTGCTATAAATGTAATTCGCAAAATAAGGGTCCAAAGGATCCTTTGCATGATGAAGCTGGAAATAGGTCTAAAGCTTTTTATCCATATTCCTCTGATGGTTACCAAGTTAAGGTTTCTATGCATTTCAAGTCGGCTGCCAGGCTCCCGGCAGAGGAGGAAGAGATTTACATCGATCTCAGCTGTGCTGGGTATGAGGAGGAGATAGCAACCTGGGATCGGCTTTACAAAATTCGTAAGCGTTACGTTGCTAAGTGCTTGTCATCTTCCGGTGCAAAATATTGGTTGCAGCGGGTGCTAGATGAAAATAAAAATTACAAGCAGGTTTCCCAAGATGCTTTAAGTAAAGAGCTGAAGCAGTTTGAGAGCTTTCCTTGGCACGAAAGTAACTTTCTTAAGATGGCATTTTTTGACGCTTGCCAAGAAGTAGCATTGATTGATGTCTTGGTGGATAATTCTAAAGTCGATCAAGATTGTTCGAGAGTGTAGCAGGTGGGCGGAGTTATCATGACTTTCCGATTTCATAATGAGATTAAAGTGCTGAGCTCGGGTTTGGTCATTCGCCGATTGAGATTTTTTCTTTCGGCTACATTTTTGTGAGTTTAAACAGTATTCATAATGTCTAATGGGGCAAGAGCTGATACTGATTTAGCCTAAAGGCTAAGTGTGGGTAGTAGTCTTTTGGTATATCGCCTCAGGCTAGGATATGATTTCACATTTTCTAGCCCAACTAGTTGAACAATCCAGTCGAATTGATACTCCCTCACTTGCATCCTTGCTCGTTGTAGCGCGCGAAGTGTTGCGTTGGTGAGAGCATCCTTTCCCAGAGCTCCCTGAACAGGTGGTGCTGCAAGAATATCGACGGTTGTGACGAGCTTTAGGGCCTCAAAGCGTTCTTCTGCTATCCGGGTAGCTTTCTTTTCGTCAATTGCGGCAGAGAATCCATTTCTGTCTGCAAGGGCTAAAGTAGCCGCCTCGCCATCGCCAAGCGAGCTTGAGGTATGTCCGGATACCAACCCGAAGAAATTTTCCAAGGCGGTTCCTGTTAGCTCTTTGACTACCAAGACTTGCTTACTGATCAGTTCAGCAAGCAGCGCTGGTTCTGGCCTGCCATTCACTGCGCCTTGCTCAATCTCGCGCACGACGTAGTCGGTTACATAGAGGGGGGCAGCTAATGCTTGCAAGATAGTGTTCGCATGACCCGTCGCCAGCAAATTTATGATTACGCTGGCATCCAGGACAATGGCGTTCCTCTGGTTAATGAGGCAGCTTGAAAAGGTCATCTACCTCGTCCTCTTCTGCCTCATCAAGCAATTCACGTACTCTCTCGCGATCAAGCTTCAGCATCTCTGACATCTGGCCTTCGCTGATTAGATCTTTCTTCCATGCTTCGATCGCTAGCAAGAAGAGTCGTGACGATTGCGTCACATCAGCTGGGACCGAGTCAAATACAGTATCTCCCAGGACCTGACGGGCTTGCTCATCGGTAATGCCGCCATTATCCATGAACCAGTCCCAGGTTCCCTTTTTAGTCAGACTCAGCTCTTCAAGGCGCATCACCATCGCTTGGCGAGATACACCAAAAAAGCTGGAAAGCAGGATGATGTGTCTGCGAGTGAGGTGGGTTGAGCCAATGGTCAGCTCCTTGAATTTCTCCATAACGGCCCGGGCTGGCGTAAGAAATGCACTCGCGAATGCATTCGCGTATCGCTCCTCACGGGAGTTTTCATATTTTTCGTCTTGATAGATCTCTGGCCGGCGACGGGTCGCAATAAAGTGACCAAGCTCATGAGCGCTGGTTTGGGCACGACGATCTTTTCGGTGACTGGCATTGATTAGTATGCAAGCACCAACGGCGTCATCATAAGCAAACAGTCCAGAGACTTTTAGGGCGAGTTTTCGGCTATAGACTCGCACGCCTAGCTGTAGCTCCAAAAGCGTAAATATGTCCTGAATTGGTCCTTCGCCGAGTCCCAGCCAGTTTCGCAGGCTTTGTGCATCGTGGTCCGCCTGCTTGCGGACATCACCAGGAAGGATAGTTTTCTCTGCAGGGTAGTTGTGTGCTCTCTGAATGCCGAGCACATTTTCAAGCTCAACCTCGGCTCTGACTAGATCGCTCAGCATCCGCGCAGCTTGCTCGACACCTACCTCATTGGTATCTGGAAGCGAGCGGAAGCGTGGAACAAGATCCACATGAACGGCTTCCTGTCGCAGCAGCGAGTTGGCAGACACGCCATAGTAGCGGCTAAGTGCCTGGATTTCATCGAGCCGAGCAGTACGTTGCCCTTTCTCAATGGCGACAAGCGTGGTGCGCGCAACGCCTACAGCCTTAGCGGCAGCGTCTTGGGTGATGTTCGCGGTTTCCCGCGCCATCTTCAATCGTTCGCCCAGTTCTATCGGACTAAGTTCATAGTTTGGTTTGGTCATGATGCGTGATCTATCCACTTTCTCACGAACGAATCTGATCCCAGATCGTTCGTGAACGCTGACCATTCCATGGCATGTTGTTGCAAGAGCCGGTCAAGATTTTTCGCCACAGTTTGCGGCGCCTCGGCCAAAGCACGAGCTAGCTCGTTCGTCCTGAGGCGTTTGATCAGTTCGTACGGTATAGAGTCCCTAATTAAAGAGAGATGTTCAAAGTGGAGCACCCCTGCGATGGCATATTCTCTCAAGGCCTGGGTGTGTCTGTCGAAGTCTTTTGCCGCTCCAGCTTCCCAAGAGGTCGTACTCAGTGACTCCCACGTATAGGTCTCTGGCACTTCCTCCAAGCCTGCGGCGCGGACACTGAGGCGGCGGAGTATGCATGCTGCACAGATTCCACATTGTCTGCGTGCACCTAGCACTGCTACTTGGCGCGACTGTTGCCAGCATGATCTAGTGGATGCCCAGTTCGCATCATTTCCGTAGGCATCGACGAATTCGCGCAGGGTTTCACCTTTCGTCATCCAGAGTCTAGGAAACTGATATTGGAGCGGGTAGCCGAGTAGGGCTTTGACAAAGCGCTCCATTAGCTTGGTGAAGACTGGATGATTTCGATAGTCCTCGTACCCATGGCCGACTGGGAGAAGGGCTGGTGCGAGGGCACCTTGCCCGCTTTCAGGAACTATGATCGCTGGCGCGTCAACCAGATAGGCCGCCATTGCAGATACAGTGGCAAATTTGAATCCTCTGCTCCGAGCACTACTTTCAGCATTTCTACGTCCCTCAAGCTTTACGTCGTAGGGGAGTGCCGTAAATGGAATTTGTAAGCGTTCTCTCTTTGAAATGTCATGTTGCTTATTGCCTACCCTGACACGGACCAAGCGTTTGCCTAAACGCCTACTCTCTAGGCCGGCTACCGCGCGCGAGTCCATGCCGTCACTGTAAGCAATGACAGCTTCCGCGTTAGTGGGAAACTTCATGTGATCCTGAACCGGCGCTTCTGCTGGAGCTTTGCGAGCGGAAAACTCGAAATGCCAGTCATCTCCGGTGAGCAGATTCAAAGCATCCACTAGGGGCTTCGTTACGGTAACTTCTGACCATTTATCGAGATCGTGGACCGGAATGCTAACAAAAAAGCGCCTGCCCCAAGTCATTGCACTCCGCGCAAGGGCGCGATCACAGAACTCAACAGCCGCGGCTACAACTAGAGCGTCATATACCAGTGGTTCCCATTTGTGCGAAGAGAAGGAAGCGAGAGCTTCAAGATCGAAATTGATGTTTTTTCCAATGCGGCAGGGCACCGCGTCCTTTCGTGGGCGGGTGCCAGGCTCGACCACGCAGACGACCATCTCTTTTAGCGAAATTGGGCTTTTCACAGGGGTACTCCAGCTTCAATCCCGGTCATCTTCCCTGGTTGTCGCATCTCAACAGCTCCTGCGCTAGAGAGGCGCAGGCCAAGCTGAATTTCTGATAGTCCGCAGATCGCATTGGAGAGGCGATTATGTACATGCTCTGCACGTTGTTGATTTGACTCCCTGAGAAAGTGCTCTTTGACCGATATCACGTTTGCTAGCCCTCGCATCTTTGCGGCAAGGCCTATCGCTTCGTGAAATGCATCCGCTCCGAATTTTCCTTCATCGATCAGCTCAATGCTGCATAGCACTGCATTTTTTCCAAACACTGAACCGGCAGCGAGAGCCTTCATTTCCTCCAATTGCTGAAGGGCGATGTCAGGCATCAGTAGGGAGTTGTCACGGCCTTCAAAAATGGCTTTCAGCTCTTGCGTGAGGTATGGGGAGACCTCCATTTTGAAGTCGGAAGCAAGGGCAACGGTCGCGGCCTCTGCCACTTGCACGGCGTCGTACGTCTCTTGGTCACCTCGTTTGGCCAGCTCTTTCCAGGGCTTGCGCATCTGCAGACTTCTAAAAGGCCCGTCGCTCATTGCCTAGTCTCCGGTTGCTGTCGCATTCGACAATGTCGTAAAAATATTAGTAAAAACTGACATTGTCAAATTCGCTCGGCTCGATGAGACTCGTGGTGGAGGTTGCCACTTGCATGACGAGGAGTGGGGGAGTCTCAGCTTCGTCCCTATGCGAAACGTGCGATTAAGAGGAGACGATTTTGAGAATCATTCGTTTGAAAGAGGTGATGAGTTCTACAGGCTTGGCAAGGTCCACAATTTATAAGCTCATCGGTTCAGGCGAGTTTCCACGAGCTGTTCCGATAGTAGGGCGTAGCGTGGGTTGGATCGACGGCGAGATTCAAGACTGGATCCTTGCCAGGATCGAAGCGCGAGATTCAGCAGAGTCGCATTCGCGACATCTCCATGACATCGCCTAGCTGGAAGAGGTATCCGTCGTTGCTGACCCTATGGCTGCCGACTGGGCGACAGTTGCCAGGCTTATTTCCTGGTCGGAGCTGGGTTTCAGCCGTGCGCCCAATCGAACCCGTTTCTAGCGCCCCTTGTGTCACGGTTCATGGTCCTCGGTAAACGGAAGCCAACGGCCTGCGAACCATCGGGACGTCGAGACTCCTGGCTCTTCAGGAACTCAGCAGACTTGCTGAGGCGGGCTGCTGGGCCTTCGGCCACGTTGTTCACGAGCCGCCTCAAGGCATCCACGGATGGCATCGACTGGAGAGCGCGGCACCCAGGTTTTCCAATTTTTGCAGCTCATCGGATAGCGCTCCCCATGGACCTCAGGCTGGTGTCCGAATAAATTCCCGATCCATCAGTTGGCAGCAGAGGACAGCTTGCCAGGCGTCCATTGGATGCGGGATGAGGTCAATGTGTACGAGATCAGGTGACATGGCGGAGCCCTTATAGATCTTGGTCGTCAGATAGGCGGTGCCATGGCTGGTCCGTGGTACATTGGCGCACTACTGCGCTAGCCGTTTGCCATTAGCGTTACTCTGCTGCAGGCGATCCTGTACGACGAGTATCAGCGGCGGTATAACAAGATCATGGAGAGATGATTATGGAGGCAAAAGGTAACGCTGCAGAGCGCTTGCTCAGGATACTTGAAGGTATGAAGCGCGCCCCGGGCCAGACGACATTGGCTATTGCCTGGGCCAACACATTGGAGTGCCCGGATCCTAAAGAGCTATTTCGCTATCTGGCTGACGTGATTCACCTTGCAGATGAAGCGCGCCAGGAAATTTCTGCTTTGCCAGACCTTAACCACGAGTTGTTTTTGGCTCCGTTTTCCAATATTGACAGCCTGCTAAGCCGAACCGGTTTGAGTCAACACTGGAGCGATTACGTGGCTCTAGTAGACGAAACCACCCTTCTTGGCCTTCGGTTTGCTGCTGAACGTGTGAGTCGAGAGGGAAGGCCAACGGCTTATATGGCTGGGGACGAAGCAAAGGATTTGATTGCCGATCTCAACCAAATGCTCGAGCAGGTGCTTGCTTCGGAATTGCCAGGCGACATAAAGCATCTTTTCCGTCGCAACCTCGAAGAGCTTCGCCATGCCTTGCTTACCTTTAGAATTTCTGGGGCTCAAGGGGTAGCTGACGAGGTTGACCGGACCTTTGGTTCTATCTCGCGCCATATCGAGATAATCAGGATGGAAACCCCAGACGCAGAGAAAGGCCTTGTGGAAGGGGTGTTCAAATTCCTCGATCGAGTTAATTCGGCGATTAGCTTTGCCCAAAATGCAACCCCTCTGGCACCGGCACTGAAGGGGCTTCTGGAGTCTCTCTCCAGGTAACGCAAAGATTGGCAAATAACCGGTTAGTAAGGAGAGGCTATGCGGGTCAGAAACAACCCGGCGGGAAGGCTTTTGGATCTTTTGGAAGAGCTACGAAATACGAATGGCAATACTCCAGTGCGTCGAGTGTTCGCGCACATGTTCAATGCGGACGAAAACGATACGGGTGAGGTCCTAAGGTTGCTCTCCGATTTTTCCGGCCTCGTTAGGGATGCAAAATCTGCAACTTCGCGAATCGCCAATGTCGACACCAGCTTGTACCTAGCGCCATATTTCCGCATAGAGGAAATGATCGGGCGTATTAGCCTCGAAAAACTATGGCATCAGGTGAAGGAGCCGTTGGACGACAAGGTTCTGACCGAACTGAGATTCGGTGCAGACCTGCTCTCCAGGGCAGTCAATGGTGCAGAACTGGATGAAGACGAGGTTGTTAGGTTCTTTGAAGAGCTTGACGCTTTGCTGTGTGATGCTCTTTCTTCGGACCTCCCGGATCAACTGAAACGCCTGTTTGTTAAGAATCTTGAGTCGATTCGCCATGCCTTGCTGGCTTTCAAGATCGCCGGTGCAGATGGTCTTCAAGATGAGCTTGATGCTGTGTTGGGTTCAATCATCAGGCACCGAGACGAGATGGTGAAAGCCGGTGATGGTGGGCCAAAACAAAAGCTAATAGAACGGTTATTCGCCTTGGTTGCCAACATCAACGAGGCTGTGACGTTCAGTCAAACGGCAGTAGCGATTGCGCCGCCAGTGGCTCTCTTCCTTACCAGCTTCTTAGGGAAACTCTGAAAAAGACTTTCTGATTTGGCAAAATACCGCGACCCCACCCA
>OJZQ01000061.1_pt1 | contig 57655 bp, 51 predicted proteins | sample 1610471 | NCBI WGS metagenome assembly OJZQ01 (sample SAMN04436655, study PRJEB24849) | human gut metagenome | biome: human gut; feature: NICU; material: stool | host: Homo sapiens | place: USA: Saint Louis, MO | collected 2010-05-13 | reverse complement strand
ACGAGACCCACTGGGTCGGCCACGACCGGACCAAGACCATCGACCACGACGAGACGGTGCATGTGAAGCACGATCGCACCGAGACCGTGGACAACAACGAGACCATCACCGTGCATGCCAACCGCAGCAAGACGGTCGACCGCAACGAGACGGTCAGGATCGGCATGAACAAGACGGAAACCATCCTCATGGCCTCGTTGCAGAACGTCGGCATGGGGCGCATGGAAAACGTCGGGCTCGGCTACAGCCTGAACGTCGGCATGATGATGAACACCGTGGTCGGGCTGAACCAGAGCACCCAGGTGATGAAGAAGAAGACCTTGTCGGTGGGCGATAGCTACGAAGTGAGCGTGGGCGGCAGCGACGATGGCTCTAAGATCACCCTGGACGGTCAGAGCATCACCCTCGGCAGCCAGCGCATCGAGCTGACCGCCGACCGCGAGATCCTCTTGCGCTGCGGCCAGAGCACGATCCGCCTGACGCCGGGGGAGATCGAGATCCTCTCGCCCAATGTCGATATCAACTGTTGAGCGGCGGGCGGATGTCCTGTCGCGGCTTTTCCCAAGGAAGGATGGATAGATGAGCGGCCTACCGGTTTCCCATGTCGGCGAGAAAGTCTCGGGAGGGGTTATCTCCACCGGCTCGCCCACCGTGCACGTCGGCAGCAGCGCGGTCGGCCTGGCCGACCGGGTGTCCGCCTGCGTGCCGTTGGTGGGCAAGCCGGTCAACCCGATGCTCGGCAGCAAGCTGCTGCCGGAAGAGGTCGATTTCGCCCTGGCGGCGCCGGACACCTTCACCTTCGCCCGTGGCTACCTGTCGAGCAACCCCCGTATCGGCCGGCTCGGCCGGGGCTGGTGGCTGCCGGGCGAGAGCATGCACCTGGAACTGAGCGAAGACGCCTGCGTGCTGGTCGACGCCCAGGGCCGCCGGATCGGCTTTCCTGCGCTGGCTCCCGGCGCCCAGCATTATTCCGGCAGCGAGGAGCTGTGGCTGCGCCGCGGCGGTTCGAGCGGCGGCGAAGCGCAGGCCTGGCGCGGGCGCTGGGCGGCGGTGCCGGCCGAACTGCAGACGCAGGAGGGCTCCGTGCTGGTGCTGTCCGGCCACAGCTACCTGCATTTCCAGCGTTGCCCCGACGGTATCTGGCGCCTGCAGGCCAGCTTCGGCCGCGCCGGCTACCGCACCGAGTTCCGCTGGAGCGGACGTGGCCTGCTCACCGGCGTGCGCGACAGCGCCGGGCGCAGCTATGCGCTGGTCTACCAGCAAGCCTGCGAGCCGAGCGAGGGCGACGACGGCCTGCGTCTGTTCGGCGTGATCCTGGCCAGCCACGACGGACCGCCTCCGGACTACATCGATCCGCAGAGCCCGGGGCTCGACTGGCTGGTGCGCTACCAGTTCAGCGACAGCGGCGATCTGATCGCCGTGCGCGACCGTCTTGGCCAGGTGGTCCGGGTATTCGCCTGGCGCGAGCACATGCTGGTCGCCCACGGCGAACCGGGCGGGCTGGAGGTTCGCTACGAGTGGGATGTCCATGCTCCGCACGGGCGGGTCGTGAAGCAGATCGAGGCGGGCGGCCTGACCCGTACCTTCCGCTACCTGCGCGATGCCACCGAGGTCAGCGACAGCCTCGGCCGCGTCGAACGCTACGAGTTCGCCGGCGAGGGCGGGCAGCGGCGCTGGACCGCGCTGGTCAGGGCCGACGGCAGCCGTAGCGAGTTCGACTACGACCTGTTCGGCCGCCTGGTCGCCATGCGCGATCCGCTGGGACGGGAGACGCGGCGCCGGCGCGATGGCCAGGGGCGGATGCTCGAGGAGGAGTCGCCGGGCAAGGCGCGCTATCGCAAGCGCGTCGACGAAGAGACCGGGCTGCTGGTCGAGCTGGAGGACGCGATGCAGCGCCGCTGGACCTTCGAGCGCGACGAACGGGGCAATGCGACAACGGTGCGCGGCCCGGCCGGCAGCACCCGCTACGCCTACGAAGACCCGCGCCTGCCCGACCGGCCGACGCGAATCGTCGACCCGCGCGGCGGCGAGCGGCGCCTGGAGTGGAACCGCTTCGGCCTGTTGGCCGCGTTGACCGATTGTTCCGGCCAGGTCTGGCGTTACGACTACGACAACGAAGGACGTTTGGTCGCCAGCAGCGACCCGCTGGGACAACTGACCCGGCGCCGCTACGACCCGCTGGGGCAACTGATCGGCCTGGAATTGGCCGACGGCAGCGCCCTGAGCTATGAATACGACGCCCTTGGGCGGCAGACCCGTATCGCCGATGCCGAGGGGCACGCCACGCTGTTTTCCTGGGGGCACGGCGATCTGCTGGTGCGGGTTTCCGACGCCGGCGGCGGCGAATTGTCCTACCTGCACGACGAAGCCGGCAGGCTGGTCGCCCTGACCAACGAGAACGGCGTCCAGGCGCAGTTCCGCTACGACCTGCTGGACCGTCTGGTGGAAGAGACCGGCTTCGACGGTCGTCGCCAACGCTATCGCTACAACGCCGCTGACGAACTGATCGCCCGCGAGGATGCCGACGGTCGCGAGACCACCTATGCCTACGACCGCGACGGCCGCCTGGCGAGCATCCGGGTTCCCGCCACCGAGCACGCACCGGCCCTGGTCGAGCGTTACCGCTGGTTGGCCGACGGCCGCCTGGCCAGCGCCGGCGGGGCGGATTGCGAGGTGCGCTACACGTACGACGAGGTCGGTAACCTGCGCCTGGAAAGCCAGGTACATGCCGACGGTTGGGTCTACAGCGTCGAGCACAGCCACGACGCGCTAGGCGTGCGCCAGACCAGCCGCTACGGCGACGCGCCGCCGATCGCCTGGCTGACCTATGGCCCGGGTCATCTGCACGGCGCGCTGGTCGGTGCGGTCGAGCTGGCCTTCGAGCGCGATGCCCTGCACCGTGAGGTGCGTCGCGACGCCCGCCGCGACGGGCAGGATGACGCGTTGTTCACCCAGGAGCGCCAGCACGCGCCGCTGGGACGCCTGCAGCGCAGCCGCCTGCGTCTGGCCGGCGGTTTCGACTGGCAGCGCGGCTATCGCTACGACGGACTTGGACAACTGGTCGGCATCGACGACAACCAGTATCCGTCGGTGCGCTACGAATACGACCTCGGCGGTCGCCTGCTGGCCAGCCGGCGCGCTGGCGCGGCGGCCAGCACCTACCGCTACGATGCCGCCGGCAACCGCCTGGAGGGCGTCGGCGAGTACGCGCGCGAGGACGCTCGCCAGGCATTCGCCGAGAACGAACTGTACCGCTCCGGTTTCAGTCGCTCCGAGACGCGCGCGAGCCAGGCCGGCGAAGGCCCGGCGCGCTGGGCCGGCAACCGCGTGGAGAGGATCGCCGGCAACCGCTATCGCTTCGATGCGCTGGGCAACCTGGTCGAGCGTATCGGCGCCGACGGCGAGCGCCTGCGCCTGGCCTACGACGGCGCGCAGCGCCTGGTCCATCTGACGCGCGATTACGCCGACGGTACGCGGCTGGAGGCGCGCTACCGCTACGACGCGCTGTCGCGACGGATCGCCAAGGTGGTGCTGCGCGACGGTGTCGAGCAGCAGGTGCGCTTCGGTTGGGACGGCGATCGCCAATGCGCCGAAGCCTTTGCGCGGGAACTGCGCACCACCGTTCACGAACCGGGCGGTTTCGTCCCGTTGCTGCGCCTGGAGCAGGCCTGCGAGCCCGATCCCCCGGAGCTGCTGCAACTGCGCCAGGCGTTCGCCGCCGAAGGCCAGCCGCTGCCGGCGCAATGCGTGCCGGCGCTGGGCGAGGCGCGGATCGCTTTCTTCCACACCGATCACCTCGGTACCCCCCTGCAGCTGAGCGACGAACGTGGCCAACTGCGTTGGCAGGGCGTTCCGGACGACTGGCGGGCGGTAGCGCCGGAACGACAGCCGGGTGCGCAGCCGATCCGCTTCCAGGGGCAGTACCACGATGAGGAAAGCGGCCTCTACTACAACCGCTACCGTTACTACCTGCCGGAAGCCGGGCGCTATGCCAGCCAGGACCCGCTCGGCCTGGGCGGTGGCCCCAACCCCTATGCCTACGCGCTGAACGCGCCCACGCTGGCCTACGATCCCACCGGCCTGATCATCCCGCTGGTGGTGATCGGCGCCTTCGCCGCCCGCGCCGCGATCGGAGCGGCGCTGGGCGCCGGCATCGAGCTGGGGATGCAGACCGGCAAGCAGGTGCTGGGGCAGATGAAGGACAACTGGGACAGCGATCGCGACCTCACCGATATCAAGTGGAAGTGCATCGACATCAACTGGAAACACGTCGGCGCCTCGGCGGCCATCGGCACCGTGGCGCCGGGCATGCTCAGCACCGGCAAGACCGTGGTGCAGTCCGCCAAGGCGATCAGGACCCTTTCCGGACAGGCGGCCAACACCGCCAACCGCGCGGCCAAGCTGGCCGCGCGCAAGGCCGCCCATGCCGATACCATCAAGAAGGCCGTGGCCACCCAGGCCGCCTGGCAGACGGGCAAGCAGATCGTCAAATGCCCACTGAAGGACGAAGAAGAGGAGTGTCCGCCGCAATGATCAAGCATTACCTGCTGATGACCCTCGTCTGCATACCGCTGGCGTTGCTCTACGTCTGCCTGGAATGGTTCTTCGGCAACACCTGGGTGACCGTCGGGGTGTTCTTCGGCGTGCTCGTCGTGCTGCGCCTCGGGCTCTACCTCTACCGCCGCTCGAAGGGCATCAGGGACGGCTACCTGGACGAGTGAGCCGTCGGTTCAGCTCACCGACATCCTGGCCGTGAGGTTCTGCTGCATGTAGTCGAGGAAGCGCCGCTGGAACAGCATGGTGTGCTCGTGGGCGGCCTTTTCCGCGGCGTCGGCGTCGCGTGCGGTGATGGCTTCGATGATCTCGTCGTGGTCGCGGCCCAGCTTGATCGAGCTGGCCGAGCTGACGATGTGGTCGAAATGCAGGTGCAGCAGGCGCTGGCCTTCGCCCAGCAGGCGCTCGTAGTAGCTGATGAAATATGGGTTGCGGCCGGCCTCGGCGACACTCATGTGGAACGCCTTGTTCAGTTCCGACATGGCCTGGAAATCGCCGCTGGCGACCGCTTCCATGTAGGCGGCGTCGGCCCGACGGATGTTCTCCAGGTCGTCCTCCTTGTGCTGGCTGGCCGCCAGGCGTGTCACTGCGCGCTGGATCAGGTCCAGCGCGGCGATGTAGTTGGGGAATTCCTTGATCTCGAACGGTGTGACCAGGGTGGTTCGGTTGGGCAGGATGGTCACCAGGCCTTCGGTGACCAGGCGCGCCAGGGCGTCGCGCACCGGCGAGCGGGACAGGCCGAACTGTGCGGCCAGAGACACTTCGTCCAGTTGTACGCCGGGCTTGAGCTTCAGCGTGAGGATCTGCCGACGCAGTTCCTCGTAGATGTAGCGGCCGCCATGGCGCCGTCCGCCGCTTTCGGTTTCTTGCTCTTTGCCCATCATCAGGTCTCGGTGTTCGCGGACTGTGTCATACAGACCAGCCCGTCATCTTAGCGTGGCGTGGTCGGCCTCGGGAATGCCGGACCCCAGGTATCGCTGAGCATGAATCCGGCTGCCAGCGGGTCGTCCGGATCGATGCCGAGCTGCTGCAGGCCATACAGCCAGGCGCGTCCTTCCACTCGGGGGAGAATCGCAGGTCGTCCGCCAACCTCGGTATGGCCGAGCAGCTCGACCTGGAATTCGCCACCGATGATGGAGCGCGACAGCAGCCGTTCGCCGACCTGTACCAGGCCGCGCGCACTCAGCGTCGCCAGGTTGGCCGAGCTGCCGGTGCCGCAGGGCGAGCGGTCGACCCGACCCGGCGGCAAGGTGGTGCAGGTCTGGTAGGTGCGGGCGTCCAGGCGCTTGCGGAACATCACGTAGGCCACTTCGTCGATCCCGGCATACAAGGGGTGGCGTACGCGCACCTGGCGGTTGATCAGCTCCTTCAGGCGGACTCCGGCGTCGGCCAAGTGGCGGGCGTTCTCCGCAGCGATGCGCAGACCGACCTGGTCGACGTCCACCAGTGCGTAATAGACGCCGCCGAACGCCAGGTCGAGGGTCAGCGGGCCGAACGCGTCGCCGTCGATGCAAACGTCGAGCTGCTCGACGAAGGACGCTACCATGTCCAGCGAAACGCTCAGGCAGCGCCCGTCGGAGCAGCGTGCGCGGGCGGTGACCAGGCCGGCCGGGGTGTCGAGCACGACGGTGGTTTCCGGTTCGTGCATCGGCAACATGCCCAGCTCCAGCAAAGCGGTGACCACGCAGATGCAATTGCTGCCGGACATGGGGTGGGCCTTGTCGGCCTGAAGCACGATGAAGCCGGCGTGGGCCTCCGGGCGGGTCGGCGGCAGCAGCAGGTTCACCGACATCTGCAGGCAGCCGCGTGGCTCCAGCGTCACCAGGCGGCGAAGGCTATCGTCCACCCGGTTGATGTGGTTCATCTTGTCCAGCATGGTCGCGCCGGGGATGCCGAGCACACCGCCGGTGATCACTTTGCCGATCTCGCCCTCGCAGTGCACCTCGGCCAGTTGTAGCGTTTTCTTCCAGCGCATCGTTCCTACCTCACTTGATATACCAGCCCCAGGGGCGGTCGCTGTCGTAGCGTGTGATCTGCTTGGTTTCCAGGTAGTTGTCGAGGCCCCATTCGCCCAGCTCGCGGCCTATGCCGCTGTGCTTGTAGCCACCCCAGGGCGCCTCGGTGAAAGTCGGCTGCGAGCAGTTGATCCAGACGATTCCGGCACGAAGGCGGCGGGCGACGCGCTGGCAGCGCTGCAGGTCGCGGGACATCACTGCGGCACCCAGGCCGAAGCGCGAGGCGTTGGCCGAACGTACGGCTTCCTTCTCGTCGTCGAAAGGGCGCACGCAGACCACCGGCCCAAAAATTTCCTCGTTCCAGATCCAGGCGTCTTCCGGCACGTCGGCGAATACCGTGGGCTGTACATAGAAACCCTTGTCCAGGCCGGCCGGGCGTTTGCCGCCGCAGACCAGCCGCGCGCCATCCTCGTGGCCACGGGCGATGGCCTGCAGCACCTTGTCGTACTGGGTCCTGTTCACCAGCGGACCGAGCAGGACGCCTTTCTCGAGGCCGTTGCCGATGGTGATTTTGCGGGCTTCCTCGGCCAGGCGTTCGAGCAGGGGCTGGTACAGGGCGCGCTCCACCAGCACACGGGAGGTGGCGGAGCAGACCTCGCCCTGGTTCCAGAAGATGCCGAACAGTATCCACTCCACCGCGGCTTCCAGGTCGCTGTCGGCAAAGATCACGAAGGGCGACTTGCCGCCCAGTTCCAGGCTGATGTTCTTTATGTCGCGGGCCGCGGCCTGCATGATCCGGCTGCCGGTGGGGACGCTGCCGGTGAAGGCCAGCTTGTCGATATCCGGGTGCTCGGCCAGCGGTGCGCCGGCGTCTGCGCCGAGACCGGTGACCACGTTCAGCACGCCCGCCGGCAAGCCGGCCTCATGGGCGATTTCAGCCAGGTGCAAGGCGCTCAGCGGGGTCAGCTCCGAAGGCTTGAGGACCATGCAGCAGCCGGCGGCCAGTGCCGGTGCGACCTTCCAGGAAGCCATCAGCATCGGGAAGTTCCAGGGGATGATCGCGCCGGCCACCCCGACGGGTTCTCTGCGCGCCACGGCACTGAAGCGCTCGTCGGCCAGGGCGATCTGCCGCTCCCGGTTCGTGTCCAGCCGTTCGGCGAGGTCGGCGTAGAAATCGAAGCAACCGGCGGTGTCGTCGATGTCCCACAGGGCTTCGGGCAGCGGCTTTCCATTGTCTCGTACCTCCAGTTCGGCCAGCTCCCGCTGGCGGCCGCGGATGCCCTGGGCGATGCGTCGCAGTACGGCGGCGCGCTCGGCACCGGCGAGGTTCGGCCAGGGACCGTCGTCGAAGGCGGCGCGGGCGGCCTTGACCGCGGTATCGATGTCTTCGGCGGTGGCGGCGCCGACACGGGCGAGCAACGATTCGTCGCTCGGATCGAAGGTCTCGAAGCTGCCGCCTCTGGCGGGAGCGATCCACTGGCCGTCGATATAGAGCTGCTGGTAGTTCATGCGAGTCCTCCGATAAGGGCGAAACGATGGGCGCAGAAAGGCGTCAGGTCCTGGACCGGCTGGCGATCCGCGGCCAGGTCGGTGACCAGGCGGCCGGTGGTGGCGCCGAGGGTCAGGCCGAGTTGGCCGTGGCCGAAGGCCATCAGCACGTTGTTCAGGCGCGGCGAGCGGTCGATCACCGGCTTGGTATCGGGCAGGAACGGCCGGTAGCCGACGCCGAATTCGACCTGCTCGGTTTTCAATCGAGGCAACACGCGGCGCGCTTTTTCCAGGATGATTTCGGCGCGTCGAAAGTTCGGCTCGGCGTCGGGGCCGGCGAATTCGATAGTGCCGCCGATCTGCAGGCCGCGGGTCATGGGGCTGAAGCAGAAACCACCGTCGGCGTAGATCACCGAGTGACGGATTTCCACGCCGGGCGCGGGTAATACGGCCTGGTAGCCGGCGATGCCGACCAGCGGAATGGCGACTCCCAACTGCCCGAAGAAGCGCCGCGAGCCTGTGCCGGCGGCGACCACCACCAGGCTGGCCGGCAGGCGCTGGCTGCCGGCGAGGGTTACACCGCTGGCGCGGTCGGCGCTCTCGTCGATACGACGGACCTCATCGCGTAGACGGATGCCGCCCTGGGCGATGAAGCTTTCGGTCAGCGCGGCGATGAAGCCTTCGGTGTCGCTCACCGCGCGCCAGTCGGGGAACAGCAGGCCATGGTCGAACTTTCCGGCCAGGGCCGGTTCCAGATCGCCGATGGCGGCGGCGTCCAGTTCTTCGGACTTGAATCCCAGGCTCCTGCGCAGCTCCAGATGCGGACGTTCGCGGACCAGGGCGGCGGGGGAGTCGAACACCTCGATGATCGGCCGCTGGCCCAGCAGGTTCCTGTCTGGGCAGGCATCCAGCAAGGGCGCGTAGTCCTCGTAGACGCGATGGGTTAGCCGTGCCAGGTCACGGGCGATCTCGGCGATCTTCGAATGCCTGGCGCAGGCGACGAAGCGCAGGAACCAGGGCAAGATGCCCGGTAGGGCGCCGGGGCGCAGGGCCAACGGACCCTGCTGGTCGAACAGCCAGCCAGGGACTTTCATCAGAATGCCCGGCTTGGACAGCGGTACCACCTCGCTCACCGCCATCTGCCCGCAACTCCATTTCGCCGTGCTGTCGCCGGGAGCGGCGGGGTCGACCAGGATGACGCGGTAGCCTTCGCGTTGCAGGTAGAGCGCGCAGCAGACGCCGACGATGCCGCCGCCGATGACCACCGCGTCCTGGACAGGGGCCTGCGATCCGTTCATTTCAGGTTCTCGTCGTGATGGGCTGTGCCGGAGAAGTCTTCCAGGCTGAAGCCGTTCCAATAGGGGTGGCTGCGGTCCACATGATGCTCCGAATGACTGGTGATGAAGGCGCGGCCCTCGATGTTCGGATACACCGCCGGGGTGCCGTCGGCCAGTTCGGTGGCGGACTCGACGCGCGCGTCGAAACGGCTGCCGATCAGGCTTTCGTGGCGGAACACCTCGCCGGGCGCCAGCAGCCCCCGCGCATGGCGTTGGGCGACTCGTGCGGAAGTACCGGTACCGCAGGGCGAGCGGTCCACCAGGCTGTCGCCGGCGATCACCACGCTGCGCCCGTCGGAGTCCGCCGCCAGGGGGCGGCCGGACCACATGCAGTGCCGCACGCCGCGGATGCTCGGGTCCTGCGGATGGACCACGGTGAACTCGCGGTTGATTCGCCGCTGCACTTCGCGCCCCCACTCCAGCAGTTGCTGCGGGCTGAAGTGCTCGCAACCGGGGTAGTTCGGTTGCGGCTCGATGATAGGGTAGAAGTTGCCGCCGTAGGCGATGTCCAGGCGCAACTCGCCCAAGGCCGGCAACTGGACCGTCAGGTCGCGTAGCAGGAGGAAGCTCGGCACGTTGGTGAAACGCACCGAGCCAACCTTGCCGCCTTCCATCCGATAGCGTGCGCGAACCTGCCCGGCCGGAACGTCCACCAGCACTTCGCCTGCCGTGCGCGGTTCGACCAGGCCGCTTTCCAGGGCGAAGGCGATCGAACCCAGGGTGGCGTGCCCGCACATCGGCAGGCAGCCGGACGTCTCGATGAACAGCAGGCTGAAATCGGCCTCCGCGCTCAGCGGCGGATAGAGCAGAGTGCCGGACATGTGGCCGTGGCCACGTGGCTCGAGCATCAGCGCGCGGCGAATCCAGTCGTGCTCGGCGACGAACTGCCGGCGCCGCTCGCTCATGCTGGCGCCGCTCAGCTCAGGTGCACCGGCGATCACCATGCGCACCGGCATGCCTTCGGTATGGCCTTCGATACAGCGGAACGTATGACGGGTCATCTCGGGCTCCTTGGGGTACCGCCGCCACCTATGGCGGGGTACCGGTGCGGGGGTGCTCAGCGCTGGGACGCCTCGAAGACTTTGCGGAACTCGGTCTTCTCCTGATCGCTCAGCGGCAGTAGCGGGGCGCGCGCTTCGCCGGCGGCGAAGCCGGCCAGCTCGCAGCCGTACTTGACCTTCTGCACGAACTTGCCGGCTTCCATGCTGGCCATCACCGGGAACAGCGAGCGCACCACGGCCTGTGCGCCGGCCAGGTCGCCGGAGACGTATTTGCGGTGGAAGTCCACCACCTGGTCCGGGAAGCAGTTGGCCGGCCCGCAGATCCAACTGCTGGCGCCCCAGATAAAGAAGTCCAGGGCCTGGTCGTCCGAGCCGCAGGACAGTTGCAGCCTGCCCTTGTAGGTTTCGCCTATCTCGATGGCGCGCAGCAGGTTGCCGCTGCTCTCCTTGATACCCATCACGCGTGGGTGGTCGGCAAGCGCGCCGAGCACCTCGTAGCCGACTTCCACGTTGGTGCGCACCGGGTAGTTGTAGAGCACCAGGTTGATCTCGGGGAAGGCCTCGAGAATGGTCTTGTAGTGCTGGATCAGCTCGGCTTGCGACGGCAGTGCATAGTAGGGTGGGGCGATGAGGAGGTTGTGGTAGCCGGCATCGACGGTCTGCCTGACCTGCTCCAGCACCTCGCGGGTGCAGGAGCCGTTGGCGCCGGCGATCAGCAGGGCGCGGTCGCCAACCACTTCCTTGACGGTAGCCAGCACCTGGCGGCGCTCCGGGTTGGTCAGGGCGTAGTACTCGCCGGTGGAGCCCAGGGGTACGAAGCCGCTGACGCCGGCCTCGAGCTGGTACTCGATGATCGAGGCGAGAGTGTCGTGATCGACGGCCCCTGATTTGTCGAAGGGCGTGACGAGAGCGGGCAGGATGCCTTGCATGTGCATGGTGCGTCTCCGGTTCGGTGGGGTGGGTCAATAGGCGAAGCGTCTGAGCATCCGCGCCTCGACCACGCCGACCAGGCGGGTCAGCGGGAAGGCGACGAGGAAATAGATGACGGCTACGGCGGAGAGGAACTCCACTGGCCGCGCGGTACTGTTGGAAATGTTCTGGCCGACGAACATCAGGTCGGCGACGCCGACGGAGGAGATCAGAGCGCTCTCCTTGAATAGGCTGACCAGGTTCGACAGCAGCGGTGGAACCGCGCGCAGCAGGGCCTGCGGGAAAACCACGTAGAACACCTTGACCCGCATGGTCAGGCCCAGCGCGACACAGGCGTCGTGCTGTTCGGCGGCGATGGATTTCAGCGCGCCGCGGAAGGTCTCGCTGGTGATCGCCGTCATGAACAGCGTCAGGGAGATGGCCACCGAGACGTAGGGCGGAATATCCAGGCCGAACACCACCGGAAAGCAGAAGAACACCCAGAACAGCTGGATCAGTAATGGCGTGCCGCGGAAGAATTCGACGAAGAGTATCGCCGGGACCTTCAGCAGACGGCTGCGTACGTTGCGCAGCAGGGCCAGGCCGAAGCCGGCCAGGCTGCCGAGCAATGCGCAGCCCAGGGTGAAAGCGAGGGTCAGGCCCAGGCCCTTGAGCAGCACATGCCAATAGGCGAAAACGAGGGTGAAGTCGAGCTGCATGGCGGTTTCTCCTCAGCGCTGCACGGCCAGATCCTGGCGCCGCTCCAGGTACTGCACCAACTGGCCGACGGGCAGCGACAGGGCGAAATAGACGAGGGCGATCAGGGTGTAGGTTTCCAGCGGACGGTAGGCCTCGGTGGCCAGGCTCTTGCCCACGTACATCAGGTCGGAAACCGCGACGATAGCCACCAGAGCACTCTGCTGCAGGCTGCCGATGCCATTGGTCATCAGCACCGGTACTGCGCTGCGCAGGGCCTGTGGCAGCACCACGTGGAGCGTGCGCTGCCAGGGCTTGAGGCCGAGGGCGGTACTGGCATCCAGCTGTTCGCGCGGCACCGCCTGTACGCCGGCCCGGTAGGCTTCGGCGTTGAACGCGGTGAGATTCAGACCCAGGGCCAGAAAGCCCATGACGATGGGCTCGATGAACAGGCCGAAGAGCATCGGCAAGCAGTAGAAGAACCACACGATCTGCAGCAGCGCCGGGGTGCAGCGGAAGAATTCGACGAACAGCTGCGCCGGCCAGCGGATGAAGAACCAGCGACTGAGCGTCATCAGGCTCAGGCCGAATCCGGCGACGAGACCGATCAGGTTCGACACCAGCGCCAACTCCAGAGTGACCTTCAGGCCATCGAGCAATGCCGGCAGGCTGCCGCCGAGAAAGTGGAAATCGAACTGGTAGTTCACGACGCCGCCTCCTCAGTCCAGGTGCACGACCTTTTCCAGGAACTCGCGGGTGCGGGTTTCCCTGGGTTGGCTGAATATCTGTTCGGGGCGGCCCTGCTCGACCACCTTGCCATTCGCGCAGAACACCACTCGGGTGGCGATGTGACGGGCGAAATGCATGTCGTGGGTGACGATGATCATCGCCATCTTCTGCTCGGCCAGTTGCAGCATCACGTTCTGCACCTCGATGACCATCTCCGGGTCGAGCGCCGAAGTGACTTCGTCGAACAACATCAGCCGGGGTTCGAGCATCAGCGCGCGAGCGATCGCCACGCGCTGCTTCTGGCCGCCGGAAAGCTGGCTGGGGTAGGCGTGCAACTTGTTTTCCAGGCCCAGGCGGGCAAGGTAGGCGTGGGCCTTTGCGCTGGCCTCGGCCCTGGACCAGCCGCGGACCCTGCATGGTGCGAGGATCAGGTTGCCCAGCACCGATAGATGCGGGAACAGGGTGTAGTGCTGGAAGACCATGCCGATCTGCGTACGCAGGGATTCGTCCAGCGGCTTGCCGTGGCGTCGCTCGCCGTTGATGTAGGGCTTGCCCTGGAAGGAGATGGTGCCGCCCTGGATGCCTTCGAGGCCCATCAGCACCCGGAGCAGGGAACTCTTGCCGCTACCGGACGGGCCGATGATCACCAGGCGGTCGTCGGCGCGCATGTCCAGGTTCATGTCGTCCATTACCACCAGTTGTTCGCCGTACGCCTTGCGGACGCCGCGCAACTGGATGAAGTCGCCGTCGAGGGAGATGTTCGAGGCGAGCGGAACCTGTGGCTGGGTAGCCACCAAATGGGGAATGTTCATTGCAGGACTTCTCCGGGGCCGCCAGTGGGGAGGCAGCCCGCTATGCGAGTCGGGATCTGCTGAGCAGGATTACTGGGCGGAAGCCTGGGCGTTGACCTGGGCGGACGCCTCGTCCACCAGCCGGTCGATCTCGCCGGTCTCGCGGCGTTGGGTCAGGTAGATGTTGAGAACCTGCAGGTCCGCTGCCGAAACGTCGCGGCGCATACCGAAGGAGACGCCCTGTTTGGCCAGCGCCGGCCGGGGCAGGACCTCTTTCGCCCAGGCGTTGGCCAGCGTGTACAGATGGTTGGTGTCGCTGGCATCGACCAGCACGTCGGCACGCCGCGACATCAGGGCAAGGCGGGTTTCGTCCATGCCTGGCAGGCGCATCACGCGGCCTTGCCTGACGACATTGGAAATCGCCTTATCCTGGGCTGTGCCGGACATCACCGCAAAGGTCACACCGGGCTTGTCGTAATCTGCGATGGCGTTGCCTGCCCCGCTGAACTTGGGGTTTTCCTTGTTGACCACCAGCGACACCTGGTAATCGGTCGCTGGTGCGGAGAAGGATACCGCCAGGGCCCGCTCCGGCGTCTGGTTGAGGGCCATGGCCAGGTCCCATTTGCCGCTCTGCAGCCCGGCGACGAGGTTGTCCCAGTTGGTGTCGACGAATTCCACCCTGACCTTCAGCACTTTCTCACCGAAGTTGCGGCACAGGTCGGCGAAGTAACCGCTGTATTGGCCGCTGCCGGCATTGCGCATGACATACGGCGCGGCGACCGCGGCGCCGCAGCGTAGCACGCCGGCCTTCTGTACGTTCTGCCACAGAGAAGCATCGTCGGCGGCCTGGGAAGGGGCGTGGCCGAGCAGGATGCCGAGGGCACCCGCACAGACCAGTAGGTGACGGATGGAGCGAGGAAGCAAACGAACCATTTTGACCTCTCCGTTGATTTGTTCTTGTAGGCAGAAGGGCAAATAACCTATCGCTGCGTGTTTCGTTGTGTTCCATGTTGTGTGCAGCAATGTATGCAGAGTATTTTCAACACACGAGTCCTGTCAACAGCTCACGGCTGATTCGTTCGCCAGTCGCGGCTGATCGGTCAGGCGAGCCCGTCCGCTGGAACCAGTCGCACGCCTTCGCTCTCCAGGCGCCCGCGATACGTTCGCCGAGGCTCTGCTGGCGGCTTCCCACTGGTAATCTTGTGGCGGGTCGGCGGACGGGCGTTTCGCCCATGCGCCCTGCGCGAGGCGCCGGCCAGTCATCCTTCCCGCGTTCAAGGAACCGACCATGCACGACCTGCCTACCTACGACGATGTGATCGCCGCCGCCGCGCGGATCGCCGGGCATGCCAACCGCACGCCGGTGATGTCCTCGCGTACCCTCGACGAAGAACTCGGCGCGGAAGTCTTCTTCAAATGCGAAAACCTGCAGCGCATGGGAGCGTTCAAGTTCCGCGGCGCCTTCAACGCGCTGTCGCGGTTTTCCGCCGAGCAGCGTGCCGCCGGGGTGGTGGCGTTCTCCTCCGGCAACCACGCCCAGGCCATCGCCCTCTCGGCGCGCTTGCTGGGGATCCCGGCGACCATCGTGATGCCGGCCGACGCGCCGGCGGTGAAGATCGAGGCGACCCGTGGCTACGGCGGGCAGGTAGTGCTCTATGACCGCTATACGGAAGATCGCGAGCAGATCGGCCGCGACCTGGCGCAGCGCCATGGCCTGACCCTGATCCCGCCCTACGATCACCCCGACGTGCTGGCCGGGCAGGGCACCGCGGCCAAGGAACTGTTCGAAGAAGTCGGTCCGCTGGACGCCTTCTTCGCGCCCCTCGGCGGCGGCGGCTTGCTCTCCGGCTGCGCCCTGGCGATCCGCGCGCTGGCGCCGGCCTGCCGGATCTACGGGGTGGAGCCGGAGGCCGGCAACGATGGCCAGCGTTCGCTGCGCAGCGGCGCCATCGTGCATATCGATACGCCGCAGACCCTCGCCGATGGCGCCCAGACCCAGCATTTGGGCAATCTCACCTTCCCGCTGATCCAGCGCAACGTCGATGACATCCTCACCGCCAGCGACGCCGAACTGGTGGATGGCATGCGCTTCCTCGCCGCGCGGATGAAGCTGCTGGTCGAGCCCACCGGTTGCCTCGGCCTGGCTGCCGCCCGCCAGCGCAAGGACGAATTGCGCGGCAAGCGGGTCGGGATCCTGCTCAGCGGTGGTAACGTCGACCTGGCGCGTTTCTGCGCCTTGCTCGGCGGTTAGCCGGCCGCTAGAGGCCGAGTCCTTCGCTGGCTGCCCAGCGCGCCATCAGGCGGTTCGAGGGCAGGCTTTCGTCGAGCAGCTTGCGCGCGCTTTCCACCCCCGCGACCGGCAGGCCCTGCGGGTCGAGCAGGCCGATCTGCACCAGCACGCCGGCCTGGTCCCAATAGATGTGCTCGTGGTACAGGCGGTCGCCGCGAAAGCGCACCACGCCGAGCATGGGGATTTCCACGAAGCGCCCGGTGGGTGGGACGCCGGGCAGCAGCCAGTCGATCTCGCAGCTGTGGGTGAAGCGCATGACGAACTCGTCGACCACCTGCAGCGCCCCCACCGTCCGCGAAATCGGCGTGAGGGTCATGTCCGGCGGGTTGCCGTGGATGAAGTGATGGCGGTAGAAGCGGCTCAGTTCGCGCTGGCCGACGCCGCCGGTGAGGGTCGGGACATGGTTGACGTAGGGCTCGGCGACCATGGTCGCCATGGTCGCGGCGACGTCGCGGGTATCGAACTCGTGGCGCACATGCTCGTCCCACAGCGCGGAGAGGTCGAAGTTCGGCCCGATCTCCCGCTTCAGGGCGGCGATGCTGCGTTCGTGAGCCATCAGGTAGGCCGGTTTGTCGAAGTGCATGCCGCCGACGCGGGCGAAGGCGTGATCGACGCCGGGGTAGAGGTACAACTCGGTCTTGGGCAGGTTGCGCAGGCAGGGCAGGATCGCGTCGCGGGCCTGCTGCGGGCAATAGGCGTCCTGTTCGGCGAAATGCAGCACCAGCCGGCCCTTGATCTGTTTCGCCTCGTCGAGCAGCGCCTCGATGCCCATGCCGTAGTAGCCCACCGAGCAGGAGACGTCGGTGCGCGTCGCGGCGAGGTAGGCCAGCTTGCCGCCCATGCAGAAGCCGACGAAGCCGATCCCGGCGTGGACCACCTCCTCGCGTTGGCGCAGGTGCTCGATACAGGCGGCGATGTCGTCCACCGCGGCGTCCAGGTCGATGCGCTGGAACAGCTCGATGGCCTTGGCGAAGGCCGCTTCGTCGTAGCCCAGGTCGACGCCCGGCTGCAGCCGCCAGAACAGGTCGGGGACCAGGGCCACGTAGCCCTCTTCGGCGTACAGGTCGGCCACCGCGCGCATGTTCGCGTTGACGCCGAAGATTTCCTGACCGATCACCACGCCCGGCCCCTTGCCGCTGGCGGGGAGCGCGAGATACGCGTCGAACCGGCCGCTGCCGTCGGACGCGGCGATGCTGACGTACTGTCCCATGCCTGGATTCCTCATCGGGTTGTTGTTGGAGTGGGAAAACGGGAAAGCGAAGCGAACCAGCCTAGTAGGAACCGGTCGGCGGGTCATTGGCTATCCGCATTCTGGCGGGAGGGTATCCGGATTGTCCGGGAGCGAGGGGCGGGAGGCGGCGCGCTCCTCGGCGAGCCGCTCGCGGATACCGCTCAGGCCCGCTGGCGCTGCCAGGGCGGGCCAGCGGCGAACCGCGCTTCCACCCATTGGCGGAACGCGCTGGCCGCCGCCGTGGCGTAGCGCGCCGAGGGGCGCACCAGGTAGACGCCGGCGTCGGCGTCCAGTTGCCACTCCGGCAGCACCCGTACCAGCCTGCCGGCTTCGAGGTCGCGGCTCATCAGCCACTCGCCGGCGGCGAAGATGCCCAGGCCCTGGCGTGCGGCGCAGAGCAGGGCTTCGTTGTCGTTGCTGACCATCGAGCCGCGTACCCGCACGGGCTGCTGTTCGTCCTGGCGGGTCAGCTTCCATTCCGGGTACGAGTGCAGTCCGCTGAAGCCGAGGCAGTTGTGTGCCGCCAGGTCGGCCGGGATACGCGGTACCCCATGCCGCTCCAGGTAGTCGGGAGCGGCACCGAGGATGCGCCGATGGGCGCACAGCCGCCTGGCCACCAGGCGGCTGTCGGCCAGTTCGCCGACCCGGATCGCGAGGTCGAAGCCTTCCGCGATGATGTCGACGAAGCGCTCCGAATAGTCGGTTTCCAGCACCACCTGCGGATGCGCCAGGGCGAACTCCGCCAGCAGCGGACCGAGCCAGAGCCGGCCCATCGCCGACGGCAGGGCGATGCGCAGGCGTCCGCGCAGTTGCGCGGCGCCCAGGCTGGCTTCGTGCTCGGCCTCGTCGAGCAGGTCGACGGCCTGGCGGAAGCGGCTCGCCAGGCGCTCGCCTTCATCGGTGAAGCGCAGTTGCCGGGTGGTGCGTTCGACCAGGCGGATGCCGAGGCGACGCTCCAGTGCGCCGAGCCGCTTCGAGAGCACCGAGGGATGGCGTTGCAGGGCGCGGCCGGCGGCGGCGAACGAACCGTGCTCGGCCAGGGCCAGGAGCGTGGCGACTTCATCGGCCTGCCGGCTGTCGAACGGTTGCATGCATGCGCCTCTTGCGGGTGGGTCAGGGCAAGAGTACCAGCGCGCCTTGCGAGCGTCCCTCCAGCAGATCGGTATGCGCCACGGCCGCCTCGGCCAGCGGGTAGCGCCGCCAGACCCGGGGCTGGATGACACCGTCTGCATGGGCGCGCAGCACAGCCTGCGCGCGTAGCCGGTATTCCTCCGGGTTGGCGGTGTGGGCGGCGAGCGAGGGACGGGTGAGGAACAGCGAACCCTTGGCGTTGAGGGTGGCGACTTCGACGGCTGGCGGCACGCCGGAGGTAGCGCCGAAGGACACCAGCAGGCCGCGCGGACGCAAGCTGTTCAGGGATGCCTCGAAGGTAGCGCGACCGATGGGGTCGTAGACCACATCGACCTTGCGCCCGGCGGTCAGCTCGGCGACCTGGGCGGCGAGACTGGCCGCGTCGAACACCAGCACCTCGTCGCAGCCGGCAGCCCTGGCCCGCTCGACGCTTTCCGCCTTCGACACCACGCCGATCACCCAGGCGCCCAGGTGCCGGGCCCAGGCCGCCATCAACTGGCCGACGGCGCCCGCCGCGCCGTACAGCAGGATGCGTGTGCCGGGCCCGACGGGGTAGGTGGCGTGCAGCAGGTAGTGCACGGTGATGCCCTTGAACAGCAGCGCCGCCGCGTCCTCGAAAGCGAGTGTGTCGGGCAGCTTCAGCAAGCGCTCGGCGGGGTAGAGCCGGGCGCTGGCATAGGCGCCCAGCGGGCCGGTGGCATAGGCGACGCGGTCGCCCGGCGCCAGTCCGGAGACTCCCGGACCCAGCGCGGCGACCACTCCGGCGCCTTCCAGGCCGAGGCCGGACGGCAGCGGAATCGGTACCGCTCCCGAGCGCTGGCCGAGGTCCAGCGGATTGACGCCGATGGCGGCCTGCTCCAGCCAGACCTCGCCGGGGCTCGGTTGCTGCGCCTGGACTTGCTCCAGGCGCAGGACCTCGGGGCCTCCGTTTGCGTTGAGGGTGATGCGACTGGGCATGGCGGTCTCCTTGGCTGCGTTCGTCGTTCCGGCAGTCTAATGAAGCATCCGGGGATGACCAGGTAGGTTCTTTGCAGTTGATTGCTGCACCGCATGCAGTAGTGAGACGGTGCTCCAAGGTGACCGAAAGTCGTGTTTCCGTATCGACAGGATTCGCCTAGTGTAAGGCGGCAGCCTGGACGGCCATGGTCCCTGTGGTCGCCGGGATCATTTCGGGAGAGTCCCATGACGGCACCTTTCAAGGATCATTTCTCCACGGGTTCGGCGAACTACGCCGCACATCGTCCGACCTACCCGGCGCAGTTGGTCGACGAGCTGGCCGCGCTCTGCCCCGGCACCCGCCTGGCCCTGGACTGCGGCTGCGGCACCGGACAGCTCACGGTGCTGTTGGCCGAGCGTTTCGAACGGGTGGTCGGTACCGACGCCAGCGCCGCGCAGATCGACAAGGCGCAGGCTCGCGAGCGGGTCGAGTATCGCGTGGCCCTGGCCGAGGACAGCGGACTGGCGGCGGCCAGCGCCGACCTGGTGACGGTCGCCCAGGCCGCCCACTGGCTGGACCTGCCGCGCTTCTACGAGGAAGTCCGGCGTGTGGCCCGCGCGGACGCCATCCTGGCCCTGGTTACCTATGGCGTATTGCATGTCGACGGACCCATGGAACCGCTGGTCCAGCACTTCTACCACCAGGTCGTCGGCCCCTACTGGCCTGCCGAGCGGCGCCACGTGGAGGAGGGCTACCGCAGTCTGCCGTTCCCCTTCGAGGAGCGTCGCCTGCCGGACCTGGCCATCGAGGTGGCCTGGACCCTGGACGAACTGCTGGGCTATGTCGGTACCTGGTCGGCGGTGAAGGAGGCCGGCAAGGCCCTTGGCCAGGATCCGGGCGCCGCGTTCGTCGATGAGCTGCGCGAAGCCTGGGGCGACCCGCAGACGCGCTATCGGGTCAGTTGGCCGCTGACGGTGCGCGCCGGGGTGATCCGCTGAGCCATCGGACGCAATCCGAAACTCAACCATGACGGCGGGGAGAGCGCCGATCGCGTCCGCCTGCCGTCTACGCAGGTCGCTGCAACCCCCTGGCAGCCGCGGCGTCGCTTGAGCGCGGGCAGGGGGCAGGTGGTGCGCCGAGTCGTATTCGTCGAACTCGCCATGCCGCCCCAGGCCGGGTCGGCGTGCAGGTTGCCAGTCCCTGGCGTACGGGGCGCTCAGTGCGTGCTTTCGTTTCACTGAGCCAGGTTTTCCAGCGCTATGAAGAAATCGCCCCGATTGCAGGATGAGTCTTGCTTTCGTCCCGGTTTCCCTGCCGCTGGCTGCTGAATCGAGGGTGCACTCCGCGCAGTCCGGCCCCTCACCTTGAGAGCCGTTGCCATTGTCGGGGTTACCCACGTGCTTTCCAGCAGGTACGGAGCCGATGGGAGATCGAGTTGGCGAGAGTGCCGGCTTGCTCCGGCCTTCTGAAGGCTCTTCTTGAATCAGAAAAACCTTACGCCAGAAGTAGTGGGGGCTGATGGCCCCGCTCGCTTCGATCCTTCATGGTTAGCGGGTTCTGTTCTTCTTCGCCGTGGAGAGTTTTTCTGTGAGTGGTTCCCTCTTGGTACCGGCCAGTCTCGCCAGTCGCATCAGGCTCCTGCTGGTCATGACCCGGCGCGAGGTCGAACTGCGTTATCGCGACGCCATGTTGGGCCGCATCTGGATCATCGTCTCGCCGTTCCTGCTCTTGCTGATCTATACGTTTGTCTTCGGCTTCGTGCTGAAGTCGCGCTGGGGTGGAAGCCAGAGCACGCTCTCCTTCGCCTTGACCCTGTTTTCCGGACTCCTGCTGAACGGGATCCTCGCTGAAAGCCTGTCCAGGGCCCCGACTATCATCCAGGCCAACGCCAACTACGTGAAGAAGCTGGTTTTTCCCCTGGAGATACTCCCCCTCACACCGCTGCTGGCCGCTTTCTTCAACGCCATGCTCGGCTACCTGGTGCTCTGTATCTTTCTTCTCTTCAGCGGCGTCGAGCCAGGCTGGCAACTGGTTCTGCTACCGCTTGCCCTGCTCCCCTTCCTGCTCTGCGTGACGGGGCTGGCGTGGTTCCTCGCGGGGCTCGGGGTCTATGTTCGCGACATAGGGCAGTTCGTCCAGTTTCTCCTGGTGCTTCTGCTATTCATCAGCCCGGTGTTCTATCCGCTGTCATCCTTGCCACCGGTAATGCAGCCCTACCTGTACCTCAATCCGCTGACGATCCCGGTGGAAATGGTCAGGGCGATCCTTTTCGATGCTCCCTATCCGACCCTTGGGGTCTTCAGCGTTTATTGCGTTGCGTCTCTGCTGGTCTGTTCATCGGGCTTCCTCTGGTTCCGTCGGGTTCAGGAAGGTTTTGCAGATGTCCTCTGAGGCCGTTTCCCCGGGCCCGCAGATGACGGCCGAGTGGATACCGCTGGGGCAGCGTTTGCTCGAACGCGGGTTGGTGAGCGGCCAGGAACTCGAGCGGGCGCTCGACCTGCAACGCCGGCTTGGCGGCCGTCTGGGAGGCATTCTCGTGCGTTCCGGAGCCATCTCGGAAAATACCCTCATGCAGGTGCTGGCGGAGCAACTGCGGTTGCCGCTGGTGGGGGACGACCTGCGGAAGCCGAGCGAAGAGTCCATCGCCGCATTCCTGCTCAGTACCCCGATCAATACCGACTGGTTCGTCGAAGAGCAACTGGTGGTCTGGGAGGAGGGCGAGCAACTGCTGTTCGCGGCGCGTGATCCGTTATCTCCTTCGATACGCGAAACCCTGGGCTATTTCTATCCGGAGCGCTCGATTCAAGCAGTGCTGTGCCGCTCCCAGGATCTGGACGGCTGGTTGGAGCACTCCCTGGACCTGGCCCGGCAAGGTGCGGATCGGCACGCCTACGGCAGCGAAGACATCCGCTACCTGCGGGAGTTGGCGGAGGAGGCGCCGGTAGTCGAACTCGTCAACAACGTGATGAGCCAGGCCATGGAAAAGCGTTCTTCGGATATTCACATCGAACCCCGGGAGTTCGACTTCCGTATCCGCTTCCGCGTCGACGGCGTCCTGCACGACCAACTGAGCCTTCCCCGCGAGCGATTCGCGGCGGTCGTCTCGCGGATCAAGCTGATCTCCGCCATCGACATCGCGGAGCGACGGTTGCCGCAGGATGGACGCATGAGCATCCGGGTCAGCGGTACGGAGCTCGACGTGCGGGTCTCCACCTTGCCAGGGGTGCATGGCGAATCGGTGGTCATGCGCCTGTTGCCGAAGGAGCGCGAGGGGTTGCGCCTGGACCGGCTCGGGATGCTCCCGGACCACTTGCGGAGGATGCGTGCATGGGTAGCGGAACCCCACGGCATCATCCTGGTGACCGGCCCCACCGGATCGGGCAAGTCCACCACGCTCTATGGCGCGCTGGAGGAAATCAATGATGGCGTGCGCAAGCTCATCAGCGTGGAAGATCCCGTGGAATACCAGGTGCCCAATATCACCCAGGTCCAGGTCCATGCCGACATCGGCCTGACCTTCGCTGCCGCCTTGCGCTCGATCCTGCGGCAGGATCCCGATGTGATCATGATCGGGGAGATACGCGACCTGGAGACGGCGGAGATCGCCGTACAGTCCTCGCTCACCGGTCACCTGGTGCTTTCGACCCTGCATACCAACGATGCGGTGAGCGCCTTCACGCGTTTGATCGACATGGGCGTGGAACCCTTCCTGGTGGCTTCGCCGGTGCGCGGTGTCCAGGCCCAGCGACTGGTGCGCAGGTTGTGCGCCCACTGCGCGGAACCTTGCGAGCCAACCCTTGCTGCGGCCGATCTGGCAGCGACCCAGGCGGCCACCGCGCGGCTGTTCCCGGGGCAGGCAGCGCAATGGCGCGTGGCGCGAGGCTGCGGCCGCTGCGAAGGTACCGGCTACAGCGGCCGTGTGGGCATCTACGAACTCGTCGATCTGTCTTCCGAGATGCGCGACCTGATCGTGCAGAGGGCTTCCCTCGAACAGATGCATCGGCTTGCCGCCAGCCAGGGACAGCGCAATCTGCGTGAAGATGGCTTGATCAAGGCCTGGTTGGGTATGACCAGTCTTGACGAGGTGCATCGCGTGACCAGCGGCTAAGCCCATGAATTTCATCTACCAGGCCGTCGATCGCAAGGGCAGGCGCGTTCGTGGTGAACTCTGCCTCCCCACGCGCCAGGATGCGCTGCGGCAGTTGCAGCGCCAGGGGCTCACCCCGCTCAGCCTGGAGGTGAAACGCCGCAACCTGGGCTCGCGACGTCGGCTCAAGGCCGAGGAATTGAACATGGCCATCCACGAGCTGGCCACCATGCTCGCGGCGGGAGTGAGCATGGCCGACGCGGTGGAGGCTCAGGAGCGAGGCGCGCGCCACCCGAAGTTGATTACCGCTCTGCAGGCGATGGCCAATGGTCTGCGCCAGGGGCAATCCTTTCCCGTGGTGCTGGAGAGCGCCGGCCTCGACTTGCCGCGCTATGTATATCAACTGGTGGCGGCCGGCGAGATGACCGGAAACCTCGCAGGAGCCCTGAGGGACTGTGCCACGCAGATGGAATACGAACGGCGAACCCGCGCCGAGTTGCAAGGGGCGCTGATCTACCCTGCGATTCTGGTGCTCAGCGGGGTGCTCGCCGTGGCGACCCTGTTCGTCTTCGTCGTTCCGAAATTCGCCAATCTCCTGAACGAGACCGCCCAGCTCCCGTGGCTTGCCTGGGCAGTGCTGAGCATCGGGGTATGGAGCAACGAGAGTTCCGGCTTGCTGGCGTTCGCCGCCCTGCTGCTTGCTGGCGGCATCGCCGTGGCGCTGCGCAATCCGGCGCTCCGTGCCCATGCGCTCGACCAGTTGGTGCGCCTGCCCGTAGTCGGGGAATGGTTGATGCAGGCGGAAATAGCGCAATGGTCGAAGGTGCTTGGAACCCTGCTGGGAAATTGTGTGCCGCTGGTGGAGGCCCTGCTGCTTTCCGCCGCTGGCGTCCGCATTGCCCGGCAGCGCCGGACCCTGGAGCGAGTCACCCAGGATGTGCGGGCCGGCATCGCCTTGTCGGCAGCGTTGGAGGAGCGCCAGGCGGTCACGTCCATCGGTTCGAGCCTGGTGCGGGTTGGAGAGGCCTCCGGGCAGCTCGCGGAGATGCTGCAGAGCCTGGCGACGCTCTATGGAGAGGCCGGGCAGGCGCGAATGAAAAAGGCCCTGGTACTGATCGAGCCTTTGGCGATCCTGCTGATCGGCTCTGTGTTCGGCCTGATCATTACCGGCGTGGTACTGGCGATTACCAGCGCCAACGACATGGTGCTTTGAATGCCGGGTATCGATGCCGCGGCTGGTTGGATGAGACGTGAAGTGGAAACCGTATGAACAGAGCTGCACAACAGGGCTTCACCCTGCTCGAGATGATTGTGGTGTTGGTGATTATCGGCATGCTGATGGGGCTCGTCGGGCCGCGACTGTTCAATCAGGCCGACAAGGCGAAGGCGCAGACGGCGGATACCCAGGTGAAGATGCTCAAGGGCGCGTTGCTCACCATGCGCCTGGACATCGGCCGGCTGCCGACCGAAGAAGAAGGCCTGGCGCTACTCAACACGCCGCCTTCCGATGAACGTCTCGGGGCTTTCTGGCACGGGCCCTACCTCGAGGGCGGCGTACCGCTGGACCCCTGGAACCGGCCTTACCTGTACAGCGACAGGCCGAGTGCCGAACAACCCTTCACTCTCTACAGCCAGGGCGCGGATGGGCAGCCCGGTGGGAAAGGCCTGGATGCCGATGTCGGTTACGCGCCCAAACGTTGACCAGGCCGCGTTCACCTTGCTCGAACTGCTGGTGGTGCTGGTGATCGTCGGGGCCATTGCTGCGGTGGCGTTGCCCGGCCTGGTGAGGATGCAGGAGACCTGGGCGCGCAGGACCGCGCTGGACGATCTGTTCAATCAATTGCAGACCTTGGGCTATCGCGTGCGCAGCGATGGGCGGGAGCTGCTCATTGGTGAGAGCGGGGCGGTTCCCGAGCAGTTGCTGCGACTGCCCGATGGCTGGACGGTTACTGCTCGGCCGCCGATACGTTACATGGCAAACGGAGTTTGCCTGGGCGGAAAGTTGCAGGTCCATCATGGGCGCGCGACACATACGCTGCTGCTTCAGCCCCCTCTCTGCGCGCCCGGGACGATCCGCTGATGCCGGCGCGGCAGGAAGGCTTCACGCTCCTGGAGGCGGTGGTTGCGCTGACGCTCCTGGCAGTGGTCGGCGGTGCGCTTTTCGCCTGGCTCAACAGTGCCTTTCGGAGCATGCAGCGGGTCGAGGCGGCCGAGCTGCGCATCGAGACGGCCCGGGTGGCGATGGCCTATCTGGAGCGCATGAACCCTGCGCTCGAACCCGCAGGCAGGGCCCGGCTGGGGCATTACCGGCTGGAGTGGCGAAGTTCGCCGCTGTCCGCGTCGAAAGCGGCGGTGGGCCGCCATAGCGGCAGTCCGGGCATCTACGACGTGACCTTGTTCAGGGTCGTCGCCAGCATCCGGGCCGGCGATGGAACGCCGCAGACGCTGCAACTGGAGCTTCCCGGGTACGTGGTCATCCCAGCGCGACTGGGTGATGGACCATGATCCGCTCGCGACGAAAACAGGGTGCATTCACCCTGCTCGAGATGATCGTGGTGCTGCTGGTCGTTTCCTTCATCGGCACGTTGCTCATGCAAGGGTTGAGCTATGCCAGCAAGGCCAACCAGTCCTTGCACCAGAGCCTGGGGCGCGGACAGGTCCGGGCGCTGACCTTCGATTGGTTCCGTGATGCGGTGGAGAACCTGGTCGCTCCCGAGGCTGGCGAGGTCCGCTGGCGTCTGCGAGGGGACGAACTCAGTTTCGAGGCCATGTCTGCCGCGGCCCTGGATCGCCGTGCGGGCATCCCGACGCCCTTGGCCTTCCGGCTTGAGCGGCGGGCAGGAGAGGACCGGACCGAGTTGATCTATGTGCGAAGGCTGGAGGACAGTCGCTGGCCCCTCCTGCATCTGCGCGGCGAAGCTCGCTTCCGCTATCTGGACGGTCACGGCCAGTGGCACCGGGACTGGCCGCCGAGCGCGCAACTGGCCGATACCCTTCCCGAGGCGATGGCACTGGCGGCTCCCGAGGAGCGTCTGTTTGTCCTTGTCGCGGTCGCACTGCCCAGAGCGAGGCCCGCCGAACATGATTTCTGATGGCGCACGCCGACATGCGGCGTCTGCCCGCTCGTCTGGCTTCGTTCTGGTCGGAGTGGTCTGGTTCCTGGCCATCATGACCCTGCTGGCCAGTGCCGCTGTACTCTGGGTCGGGCGCTCGCTGGATGCCACGGAAAACCGGCGCAAGGCGCTGCTTCGTGAGCTGGAGGAGCATGCCTTGCTGGCGCGGGTCCAATGGCTGGTGGCTACCCAGCGCTATACCGTCGCGGGCCTGAGCGTACCGGGAAATGCTGGCGCCGCGCCGAGCAAGGTGGACATGGACACTTCGATCCTGCCCATTGGCGGGGAGCTGCCTCTGGATGGCCGGGAGTTCTGCATGGCCAATGGCTGGTGCGTTGCGCTGCTCGATCGCTCCGCGCGCCTCAGTCTTTCCGGCATCGATCCGCGGGTACTGTCCAGGCTGCTGGCGGGGTTGGGGGTTCCCGCCGAGCAGGTGCAGGTCATGGTCGCCCAATGGTTCAGCTATCTCTATCCCGGCGCCGCTCCACGACTGGGTAGTGCCGCGCAAGCCAGCGACAGGTCCTCTCCGGGCCAGGCCCGGCGCCGTCCGTTGCGCTCGGTGATGGAAGTCTTCCGGCTGGAGGCCTGGCGCCCCTGGGAAGCGCATTTGCTCGACGCCGGTTGGCGCGATCTGGTCGCGGCGGACGAGGCGGCGCTGAACATCAACACCGCGGATGCCCGAATCCTGTCTCTTGCCTGGGGACTACCGGAGGACGCTGTCGGCCGACTGCTGCAAGCCCGCTGGCAGCGTCCGTTCACCCGGATGTCGGACCTGCATGACGTCCTCGGGGGTCATGCGAGGCTGGTTCCCGAGGATGGATGGGCGCGCCTGGCCAGTCCGGTCCTGTCGATTCGGCTCTACCCGCCAGGAGCCGAGCAGGGGACGGAATACGAGGTCCGTTTCAACTCAGAGCACCGCCTGCTGCCACCCTGGCAGCTTCTCTCGAAGAGGTCCGTGAAGATAAATGATCGCTACTCGAATCCTCCGTTGCATCCCGATATCGCCCCCGGGGTTCTTGCCGCCCCGCTTGTGGCAAGGCCGTGGTAAGGATGGCCGGGCGCAGCTTGAGTGGGTACGTAGAGGTACAGGGTTGGCGCGGCGCGCCCCAGCGCAGTGGATCGTGGATCGGGCGTGGTGTGTCTATCGCTGTCTCGATCTCAATCATGTGCCGCGCTCTGACCGGTATCAGGCACTGGCGTTGAAGCTTGCCGCCCTGGCGCCTTTTCGCCGCGCGGGCCATTACGTAGCCTGGCGGGGTGGCCATGCTCTGGTCTGGTTCTGGGATGAGGAGGTCCGGGAGGCCGTTGCCGAAGACTGCGTCGACCAACCTCGGCGTTATCGCTGTATCCCCGAATCCCTGCTGCAGGCTCCCCCTCGGTCGATCGCGGAAGGCGAGACGGTTCGGCTGCTTCGGGTTCGCTCCGGGCTGGATCTCCAGGTCTGGAGAGATGACTGCCTTGTCCTGAGCCATTTCTTTCCCAGCCCACCCCAGCCAGAACAATGGGTTCGGTTGCTCCGGGGGCTGGCGGGAATACGCATCCCGGAGAGCCTGGTTGCCGAGCCTGGAGAGTCACTGGGCCGTCCCTGGGCCGTTCCGGCGGCGGAAGCAACGCTGCTGCGATGGGAGCGTTGGTTGCCGCATGGGCTCATAGCCACCCTGTTGCTGGGATGCGGATTCAATCTGGGGGAAGGTTTGTCCTGGTGGTGGGCCGAGCGTGCGCTGCGAACGCAGTACGACCAGCTGAGCGGCCAGGTCTCGCCGATCCTCAGCGCACGCAACCAGGCCTTGCAGACCAATCGGATGGCCACGGAGCTGGGGCGCGCTTTGCAGCATCGCTCGCAGGTGGCGCTGCTGGGACAGGTAGCGGAACTGTTGCCGAAGGACAGTCGGTTGCTCGCCTGGCGCTATCGAGGCTCCGAGCTGGACTTGCGGATTGGCACCGACAGTGTCGACCCGCGTCTCTATGTGAGGCGTTTCATGGAGTCGGGGAGTTTCGAAGATGTCAGGGTGGAACCTTCGCAGAGCGAGGGGCTATCGCTGAGCCTGGTCCTGCGTACGCCGGGGGAGGGTGCCTGATGTCGGACTTCCAGCGATCACTGCAGTTCCAGGGGCGGAACCTGCAACGACAATGGCAGGAAAAACCACTCTTGCGCATGGCCATCTGGAGCCTGTGCCTGCTGCTGGTTGTGCATCTGGTCATGCTCAGCATGGATTGGAGGGAGGAACGAGGGGAGGAATATCGTCGTCTGGCCGGGGAATGGCTCAAGCTCCAGGACGTTTCCCGGCAGATCGCCTGGCCGGAGCGGGCGATGCAGGCGGAGCAGGTCCTGAACCTTCAGCGAGAGCGCTTCTGGCAGGCGCCGAATGCGTCGCAGGCGAGGGCCGATGTGCAGGCCTGGCTGACCGAGCGGGTTCGCCTGGCGGGCGTCCCTGACGCGGAAGTGAGCGTACTGCTTCCTCGCGGCTTCGAGAAGCAAGGGACGATCGCGCGTATCGAGGCCCAGGTTCGCGGGCAGTTGCAGCCAGCCTCGTTCAGTCGGTTGTTGCAGGATATAGAAGCGGAGCAGCGGCAAGTATCGGTGGAGTTTCTGGAACTGAACAATATGTTGTCGCCCATGCTCAATCTACAATTGTCGTTCCTGTTCGTAGCGGCCTATTGAAGCGGATGCGGATCGGGCAGCACCCGTTTGCCGGAAGAGTTCGGCGGAGGGCGGTGCCCTTCGATGGAGCGAGTTGCCGCCAGGCGGCCGGGAAACCGAATCCGCTCGGGACGCCTGCGATTCGGCTCTCCGGCCCGCCATTGTCGCATTCGCGCAGCGAAGAACGGCCAGTCTGGTCCGCCCTGTAAACAAGTGCAAAATTTTACTTCATGGTCGGCTTGGCACTCCGAGCCGGCTCGTCCATGCTGGAGCACAACTTTCCCATGGATACCATTGCCATGAAGTTCCTGCTGCCCCTGCTGCTGTTATTCCCGCTTTCCGCTCTCGCCGACGACAAGGACTACGACCAATGCATACTCGACTACCAACGCACGGCGAAGAGCGGGGTGGCGGTTCACTTCATCACCCAGGCCTGCGACAAGTTGTATAACGACGGCTCCTTCCTGCTGTCGCGGGAAAAGGCTTATTACGAGTGTCTGCTGGAGAACCTGCCGGGGGTGGAGAACAACCTGGCGGCGCAGAAGATCAGGAGCGCTTGCGAATCGAAGTCGCAGAATTGATCTGGCGAGGAGGGGAGCGAAAGTAGCCAGTGGGGTTTCCGACGGCATCGGCAGGATGCCGTCGGGAAAACCGGCTTAGCGTTGCAGCCAGGATTCGACGGTTTCGGAACCGTACTGTTCTTTCCAGGCTTTCAGAACCTTGTGGTTGCCGCCCTTGGTTTCGACGACTTCACCGTTGTTCGGGTTCTTGTAGACCTTCAGGGCGCGGGCACGGCGCTGCGGAGCGGCGCTGACGGTGACCGGAGCCTTGGGGTCGAGGATGGCGATGATGTTGTGCAGGGTCATGCCGTACTTGTCCATCAACGCCTGCAACTTGTCCTTGAATTCCAGTTCCTGCTTCAGGCTGCTGTCGCTTTTCAGCTTTTCCAGCAGGGCCAGTTGCTCCTGAAGTTTGCGCTCTGCCTCGCGGAACTCGGCAAGTTTGGACATTCGTTTCACTCCCGTTCTAAAAATATGGTGCTGGGTTTTGGTGCATTTATAGTGGCTTTACGGACTTTCCGTGCCCGCGGCAAAGGATAAGTCTTTATCTACTGGAAGAACAATATAGTTGCACGGTTTTATTGACTAACGGACTGTAGGGACAGCTTGCCGGATGTTTCCCGGAAGAATATGAAACCTTTATGTCCGTGGGGATAATGCTTCGTACAACCCATGGGAGAGAGACGGCAGAACGGGCCCGTTGTGTGGAAGCCCGTTTTAGAGCAGATGGCGAAGCGCCAGGGGAGAGTCGGGCGAATCAATCGCCCCGATATTCGCAACCGCTGGTGCAAGTTTCGTGGACGCGGACCTTGGAGAGTTCCGGCAACAGCGGCTTGAGTTGTTGCCAGATCCAGCGGCAGAGGTTTTCGCTGGTGGGGTTTTCCAGGCCTGGAATATCGTTCAGATAATTGTGGTCGAGTTGCTCGTAGATCGGCTTGAAGATCGCCTTGATTTCCGCGAAGTCGCGGATCCAGCCGGTATGCGGATCGACCTCACCTTCGATGTGGATGGCGACACGGAACGAGTGGCCGTGCAGGCGCCCGCATTTGTGGCCTTCGGGGACGTGGGGCAGGCGATGGGCGGATTCGAAGGTGAATTCTTTGAAGAGTTCCACTGTAGTGCGCTCTGGATCGGGGTTATCGGACAACCGGAATGGGGGCGCCATGGTAGCAGGTTTGCGCGCCGGACCCGGTCTGCTCCGACCGGGCGGTCGTTTACCTGAGTTGCAGGCGGCGCGCCAGGCGCGCCAGGTTGGCGCGATCCAGGCCCAGCTCGCGTGCAGCCGAGGCCCAGCTTCCCTGGTGGCGGGCCAGGCAGTCCTGGATCAGGCGGCGTTGGTAGGCGTCGGTGGCCGCGCGCAACGAGTGACCGGTCGTTGGCGCGGCGGGCGCGGGCTCGACCACGCTGCGAGGTGGCGCGGGGGTTTCCGCGGGCAGGTCGAGATCCTGCCGATGCAGGGTGACGATCCGCGACCGCTCCGGATTGTGGCCGAGGGCCTTGAGCGAGGCGCGGCCGACCAGGTGCTCGAGTTCGCGCACGTTGCCCGGCCAGCGATAGTCGAGGAGCGCGGCCTGGGCCTCGTGGTCCAGGCGCAGGCTGCGCAGTCCCAGGCGCGGTCGGTTTTCCTCGAGGAAGTAGCCGGCCAGCAGGAGGATATCGCGGCCGCGCTCGCGCAGCGGCGGCACGCGCAAGGGATAGACGCTGAGGCGATGGTAGAGATCGGCGCGGAAGCGCCCGGCACGCACTTCCTCGGCCAGGTCGCGGTTGGTGGCTGCGATCAGGCGTACGTCGACGCGGTGCTCGCGATCGGAGCCGACCCGCTGCAACTGCCCGCTCTGCAGCACGCGGAGCAGCTTGGCCTGCACCGCCAGCGGCAACTCGCCGACCTCGTCGAGGAACAGGCTGCCGCCGTCGGCCAGTTCGAACTTGCCGCGCCGTTCGTTGACCGCGCCGGAGAAGGCGCCGCGCACATGGCCGAACAATTCGCTTTCCACCAGGGTCTCGGGCAGCGCGGCGCAGTTGAGACTGATCATCGGCTTGCCGCTGCGCATGGAATGCCGGTGGATGGATTGCGCCACCAGTTCCTTGCCGACCCCGGTCTCGCCGGTGATCAGTACGCTCAGGTCGCTGTTGGCGACCAGGCGGATTTCTTCCAGCAGCGCCTTGTGCGCGGCGCTCTGGCCGATCATTTCCCGTGGCCGCTCGCCAGCGGCTTCGAGATAGGCCTCGGCGCGCTGGTGCTCGTCCTCGGCGCGGCGGGTCAGGTCGCGCATCCGCTCGCTGGCCTTGACCGTGGCGGCGGCGAGGCTGGCGAAGGCCTCCAGGGTATCCAGGTCGGCGCTGGCGAAGCGCGACGGATCGAGGGTATCCAGGGTCAGCAAGCCCCAGGGCTGGTCGTCGAGGTACAGCGGACAGCCCAGGCAATCATGGATTTCCAGGTGGCCGTGGAGGCCTTCCACCAGACCGTCGTAGGGATCGGGCAGGCCGCAGTCGGCGGGGAAGCGGGTCGGCCCGCGGCGCTCCAGGAGGGCCTCGAGGCGCGGATGTTCGCCGACCCGGAAGCGCCGGCCGAGGGTGTCCGGGCTGAGGCCGTCCACCGCCAGCGGGATCAGGTATTCGCCGTCCAGGCGCAGCAGCGCGGTGGCGTCGCAGGGCAGCAGGTCGCGCAGGGCCTGGAGCAGGCGGCGGTAGCGTTCGTCTTCCGGCAGGTCGCGGGACAGGTCGGCAACCAGCGGGATCAGGGTGGCAAGCAAGGGGTTGGTGGTCATTTCGACCTCTTTGCAGTCCTAATGACTCTGAATGGTTGCAGTCATTATGACCTATGCCGGCCTGCAAGGCCCGTGAACTCTGGTAGTTTGCCTTGGCACGCTTCCTGAAATGCTTCGAGGTGAAACAAAACCTTGCATGCGTCAGGAGTCATCTATGTTGTCCAATGCCCAACGTGCCCTCATCAAAGCCACCGTACCGCTGCTGGAGACCGGCGGTGAAGCGCTGATCACCCATTTCTACCGCACCATGCTCGGCGAGTACCCCGAGGTTCGCCCGCTGTTCAACCAGGCCCACCAGGCCAGCGGCGACCAGCCGCGGGCGCTGGCCAATGGCGTGCTGATGTACGCCAGGCACATCGACCAGTTGCAGGAACTCGGCCCGCTGGTGGCCAAGGTGGTGAACAAGCATGTCTCCCTGCAGGTGCTGCCCGAACACTATCCGATCGTCGGCACTTGCCTGTTGCGGGCGATCCGCGAGGTCCTCGGCGAACAGATCGCCACCGACGAAGTCCTCGAAGCCTGGGGCGCGGCCTACCAGCAACTGGCCGACCTGCTGATCGAGGCCGAGGAGTCGGTGTATGCCGCCAGCGCCCAGGCCGAGGGCGGCTGGCGCGGTGTGCGGCGCTTCCGCGTGGCACGCAAGCAGGCGGAGAGCGAGGAAATCACCTCGTTCTACCTGGAGCCGGTGGACGGCCAGCCGCTGCTGGCGTTCCAGCCGGGACAGTACATCGGCCTGCGGCTGGACATCGACGGCGAGGAAGTGCGCCGCAACTATTCGCTTTCCGCTGCCAGCAACGGCCGCGAATACCGCATCAGCGTCAAGCGCGAGGCGGGTGGACGGGTCTCCAATTACCTGCATGACCGGGTCGCCGAGGGCGACGAGCTGGATCTGTTTCCGCCGGCTGGCGATTTCGTCCTGCGTGACAGCGACAAGCCGCTGGTGCTGATCACCGCCGGCGTCGGCATCACCCCGGCCCTGGCCATGTTGCAGGAAGCGCTGCCGCAGGCGCGGCCGATCCGCTTCATCCATTGCGCCCGGCATGGCGGCGTGCATGCCTTCCGCGACTGGATCGAAGACGTGTCGGCGCAGCACGAGCAGGTCGAGCACTTCTTCTGCTACAGCGAACCGCGCGCCGGCGACAGTGCCGACGCCGAGGGATTGCTGAGCCGCGAGAAACTGGCCGACTGGTTGCCGCAGGAGCGCGACCTGGACGCCTACTTCCTCGGACCCCGGCCTTTCATGGCGCAGGTCAAGCGCCACCTGGCCGACCTCGGCGTACCCTCGCAGCAATGCCACTACGAGTTCTTCGGTCCGGCCGCCGCGCTGGACGCCTGAAGCGACGGGCCGGCGCGAGGTGCGTCGGCCCTTTTTCGGAAAAAGGAGATCGAGATGAACGCTCTGTTCGATTGTCCACGGCGGGTGCTGCGGATCGGTCACGGGCTGCTGGCGGCCGGCCTGGCGCTGCTCGTCGCCGGCGTGATCGCCGCCTATTTCCTCGACCGCTACCTGAACATGCCGGCGCTGGTGTTTTCCCATGCGCTGGTGATCCTCGGCCCGACCCTGTTGAAGATTGGCTACGTGATGCGCCTGAGCGCGCTGTTCCGCATGCGTCGACCCGGTTGGGAGGTCTGCTGTGCAAGTGCTTGATCGTTCCAGGCTGATGGCCATACCGCCGATCTGGCGCCTGGGCTTCCGCCCGTTCTTCCTCGGCGGCGCGCTGTTCGCGGTCCTCGCCATCGCGCTCTGGCTAGCGGCGCTGGCCGGGCTCTGGAGCGGCTGGCAACCGGTCGGTGGCTGGCTGGCCTGGCATCGTCACGAAATGCTCTTCGGTTTCGGCGTGGCGATCATCGCCGGCTTCCTGTTGACCGCCGTGCAGACCTGGACCGGCGTACCCGGCCTGCAGGGCAAACCCCTGGCCCTGCTCGCCGGGCTCTGGCTGGCGGCGCGCCTGGCCTGGCTATTCGATGCGCCGCTGGCGCTGCTGCTGGTGCTGCAACTGAGCTTCCTGCCGCTATTGGCCTGGGCTATCGGTCGCAGCCTGTGGCGGGTGCGGCAGAAGCGCAATTACCCGGTGGTGGGCCTGTTGCTGCTATTGACCCTGGCCGACGCCCTGGTCCTGCTCGGCCTGTTCGAGGGCAACGACGACTGGCAACGGCGTGCCTCCATCGCCGCGCTATGGCTGATCGCCGGAATGATGAACCTGATCGGCGGGCGGGTGATCCCGTTCTTCACCCAGCGCGGTCTCGGCCGTCAGCAGCAGGTGCCGGCGATCGCCTGGCTGGACAATGGCATCCTGCTGGGCTGCGTGCTGGTGGCGCTGCTCACCGCCGCGGGCGTCACGGCGCAGCCGACGCCCTGGCTTGCAGGACTGTTCGCCGCCCTCGGCGGTGCGCAACTGTGGCGCCTGTGGCGTTGGCGCGATCGCGGCATCTGGCAGGTGCCGTTGCTCTGGTCACTGCACCTGGCGTATTTCTGGATCGCCGTGGCGCCGCTCGGCATGGCGCTCTGGAGCCTGGGCCTGGCGCTGGCGCCGAGCCAGGCGCTGCACGCGCTGGCGGTGGGCGGCATGGGCGGGTTGATCCTGGCGATGCTGGCACGGGTCACTCTCGGCCATACCGGTCGCGCGCTGCAACCGCCGGCAGCGATGCCCTGGGCTTTCGCCCTGCTCAATCTCGGCTGCGCGGCGCGGGTGTTCCTGCCCAGCCTGTTGCCGGCGAACTGGGCGCTGCCCCTGGCAGGCGGACTGTGGGCTTTGGCGTTCCTGCTATTCGCCTGGTGCTACGCGCCGATGCTGTGTCGTCCGCGGGTCGACGGCCATCCCGGTTGATCAGGGGGCTTGCCGCAGACGCCGCAGCTCCTGGTTCAGCCAGTCGGCGGAGTTGCGCGTCTGCCCGGCGCAGCGCACCTGGTAGGGCTTGCCGCTGAGGCTGCTCTGGGTCGCGGCGCGCTCGATGAAGTCCTCGCTGCTGGCGACCAGATCCTTGCGCTCCAGGTAGTCGAGCTTCTTCTGCAGGTGGGCGCGGGCCTCCGCGGCCGGGTATTCGCTGCCGTTGCGGATGAAGGTGCAGCCGCTGTCTTCAACAAAGCTCAGCAAGCGGCCGATCTCCTGGCTCGCCTGCGGGGAGGGCGTGGCCAGCGCCGGCAGGCTCGAGGCCAGCAGCCAACAGGCGGCGCAGGTAGTCCGCCAGGTAATCGTGAAAGCGCGCATCGTTCCAGTACTCCATGTGGCTCAACGGGGTGTGCCGCTTGTACCAGGGACCGACCGGCAGGGCGAGGTCCTCGTGGACGACCGCGGCGTAGTTCTGCAACGGCCGCAGCGGATAGCCGAGCGGATCGGCCGGCGCGTAGACGTTCAGCCAGCGTGCCTGCTGGCGGATCGCCGGGGTCAGGCAGTGGCCGGGAAAGCGGATCGGACAGACCTTCTCGTAGGCGAAGGTGAACAGCGGGATGTTACAACCGAAGGTGACCAGCCCGGCCAGGGTTTCCAGGCCGAGGAAGGGGTCGATCGAGCAACTCGGCGTGCGGTTGAGTTTCTGCTGGTCCCAGATGAAGTTGGATACGATGTGCCCGCCCAGGGAGTGGGCGAGGATCACCAGCGGCGTCTGCGGCCCGACTTTCGCGCGCAGGGCCATGATCCCGCTGCGCACGTGCTGGTGGACCTGCTGGTAGGTGGTGTCGTAGGCGGCGCTGACCTTGCGGTAGCCGCTGGCGTCGCCGAGGAATAGCGTCACCGCCCGGCGCAGCCAGCGCCAGCCCAGCGGCTCGCGCTCAATGCGCTTGAGGTAGGCCAGCTCGCGGGCGTCCAGTACGCTGGCCCAGTACAGGCTCTGGAAGGCCACCTCGCCGGCTTCCGCGCCGAGACGTCGGCGCAGCGCCGCCACCAGTTCGCGGGCGTAGCTGTGCAGACCGTCCTCGTCGCGGCTATCGGGCTGGTCGCCGATGCCGTGGATCAGCGCTACGGCCAGTTTCATGCAGGATCCTTCTCGTCGGTGGCGGCTCAGTCCAGCGCTTGCAGGCGTTCGCCGAGCCGGCCGCCGTCGACCAGTTCGAGGAATTCGTCGCCGAGCCTGCGGCTTTCCGCCATCGCCTGGCGCCAGTAGCGCTCGCGGCCGTCGTCGTCGCCGAGGTAGCGGGTGAAGTCCTTGCGGTCCGGCAGCTTGGCGTGCGGCAGGCGCGCCAGGTACTCGCGCGACGGCGCCAGCAGCAGCACGTCCTGCAGGCGCCCGGCGTCGCCACGGCGCCAGGGCAAGCCCTTGTCGAACCAGCCGGGGATCACCTTGTCGGTGAAGTGCGGGTAGAGCACCACGCCGCGGTCCTCGTAGGGCAGGTCGAGATGGTAGTCGAGCAGGCCGCCGTCGCGGTAGGTGCCGGGGCCGGCGCCAGGCAGGTCGCGGACGCCTTCCATGACCATCGGGATCGAGCCGGAGGCGAGCAGCGCCTGGCGCAGGTTGCCGCCGTCCAGGTGCAGGTAGCGCGACGGGAAGTCGGTCAGCGCGGCCAGCGGCGGCGCCTGGCGGGCGTCATGCAGGATCACCCGTTCGAAGTGGCGGTGCAGGTGGCGGCGGCCGATCAGGTTGTCGCGGATCACCGAGGACAGCCCCAGGCCGAGGCTGGCCTTGTGGTCGTGGGCGAGGCGCCCGTGGCTCTTCACCACCACCACGTTGAGGCGGTACAGCGGGTTGTCGAGGATCCGCGCGTCCTGGCCGGCGAGCAGGTCGTCGAGCATCGCCGCGCACTTGCGCGAGACTTCGGCGATGCTCACGCCTTTGGGAAAACGCTGCCGGGTGTACAGCTCGCCGAGGCGGGTGAGGCCGGCCACGGCGTCGGGCAGGCAGGCGCTGGCGAAGCGCCAGGAACCGATGGAGGCGCCGATCAGCGAGCGTTCGCGCGGGGCGCGCGGCAGCCACTCGCCGAAGATCGCCAGGTCCAGTCCCTGGATGCCCAGCGCCTTTGGCCCGCCGGCGGCACCGGGGACGATGCCGACGTCGGTCGGCTGCAGGCCGCGCTCGCGGATGCGGGCGAGGGCGCGGCGACCGGCCTTGAGGGTCAGTGCGGGGGACTTGATCTGGATGGCTGGCATGCTGGTCTTCTCCCTTGCGGACCGGCGATTATAGGACGAGTTGTCGCAGGACCAAGCGCTTTCGAACGCCGGCGAGCCCCATCGCAGAGGCTTTCCGTTACCCTATGGCGCGCCCCGGCCATGTCCTTGCGGCAAATTCAGCTTCAATTAAGAGCGCCCGGTTAATCTGCAAACCGTCGAAAGCAACACGATTGATTCCCACGGAGAGATTCCCATGAAGAAACTGACTGCCCTGTTCGCCGCCACCGCCATCGCCCTGACTGCCGGCCTGGCCCAGGCCCGCGACCTCGGCCCGGACGAGGCGCTGAAGCTGCGTGACGCCGGGACCATCAAGTCCTTCGAAGAGCTGAACAAGAACGCCATCGCCAAGCATCCCGGCTCGAGCGTCCACGATACCGAGCTGGAAGAGGAATACGGCCGCTACATCTACCAGGTCGAGTTGCGCGACCCGCAGGGCGTGAAGTGGGACCTGGAGCTGGATGCCGCTACCGGCGCCGTGCTCAAGGACCACCAGGACGACTGATGAAATGGCTCATGCGCTACGCCGGGATCGTCGCACTGGTCCTGGCGGTCATCAGCCTCGAGGCGATGGCGCGCGACCTGGACCAGGACGAGGTCCTGCGCCTGCGCCAGGACGGCGTGATACAGCCGCTCGAATCCCTCATGCAGGAAGCCCTGGGGCGTTACCCCGGGGCGCGCCTGCTGGAGGTCGAGCTGGAAGAGGAAGACGACGTCTATGTCTACGAGGTGGAACTGCTCACCCGCGACGGCGTCGTGCGTGAACTGGAACTGGATGCCCGCAACGGCCGCATCCTGAAGGACGAGGAAGACGACTGATGCGGTTGCTGCTGGTTGAGGATCACGTTCCCCTGGCCGACGAACTGATGGCCAGCCTGACCCGCCAGGGCTACGCGGTGGACTGGCTGGCCGACGGCCGCGACGCGGCGGTGCAGGGCGCCAGCGAGCCCTACGACCTGATCATCCTCGACCTCGGCCTGCCCGGGCGCCCCGGCCTGGAGATACTCCAGGAGTGGCGTGGCCTGGGACTCGCGACTCCGGTGCTGATCCTCACCGCGCGCGGTTCCTGGGCCGAACGCATCGATGGGCTCAAGGCCGGTGCCGACGACTACCTGACCAAGCCGTTCCATCCGGAAGAGTTGGCCTTGCGCATCCAGGCCCTGTTGCGCCGCGCCCATGGGCTGGCCAACCAGAGCCAGCTGGAGGCCGCCGGGCTGCGCCTGGACGAGCAGCGCCAGTGCGTGTGCCTGAACGGCGCCGACGTCGACCTGACCGCCGCCGAATTCCGCCTGCTGCGCTATTTCATGCTGCACCCCGGCCAGGTCCTGTCCAAGGGGCACCTGGCCGAGCATCTGTACGACGGCGAGACCGAACGCGATTCCAACGTCATCGAGGTCCACGTCAACCACCTGCGGCGCAAGCTCGGCCGCGAGGTGATCGAGACCCGCCGTGGCCAGGGCTACCGCTACGCCGGGGTGGCCGCCGGATGAGGTCGATCCAGCGGCGCCTGAGCGTCGGCCTGTTCGCGGTGCTGCTGGTGGTCGGGCTGGTCCTCGCGCAGACCGGCCTGTGGCTGTTCGACCAGGGCCTGCGGCGCTATTTCGCCGGCAATCTGCGCGAGGAGGCGGAGAACCTGCTGGTGGCCATGGTGCGCGGGCCGAACGGCATGCAACTGGACGAGCAACGCCTCAACCCGGCGTTCCAGCGCCCGTATTCCGGGCGCTATTTCGTCATCGAGCTGGAAAAGGACACCTGGCGCTCACGCTCCCTGTGGGACAGCGAGCTGGAAGTGCCGCACAAGAAAGGGCTGGTGCAGGGCCTGGTCGATGGGCCCGAGGAGCAGCGACTGCTGGTGTTCCGCGGCCACTACAAGCGCATGGGCCAGAAGCTGCGGATCGTGGTGGCGCAGGACTATACGCCGATCCTGGAAAGCTTCGCCCGTGTGCAGTGGATGGGTCTGGGCGCCGGCGCCCTGGCGCTGCTCCTGGTATTGCTGTTGCAGCGCCTGACCGTGCGTCGTTCGCTGCGTCCGCTGGAGGAGGTGCGCCTGCAGATCGCCCAGCTGCAGCAGGGCCAGCGTAGCCAACTGGACAACCAGGCTCCCGAGGAACTGGAGCCGCTGGTGGAGCAGATCAACCACCTGCTGGCGCACACCGAGGAGACCCTGAAGCGTTCGCGCAACGCCCTGGGCAACCTCGGTCACGCCCTGAAGACGCCGCTGGCGGTGCTGGTCAGCCTCGCCGAGCGCGAGGAGATGGCGCGCCAGCCGGAGTTGCAACAGGTCCTGCGCGAACAGCTGGAACAGATCCAGCAGCGCCTCGGTCGCGAGTTGGGCAAGGCCCGCCTGGTCGGCGAAGCGCTGCCTGGCGCACATTTCGATTGCGCCGAGGAGTTGCCGTCGCTGTGCGACACCCTGCGCCTGATCCACGGCCCGCACCTGCAGGTGAGCTGGAGCGCGCCACCGGGGCTGCGCCTGCCATGGGACCGCGAGGACCTGCTGGAGATGCTCGGCAATCTGCTGGACAACGCCTGCAAGTGGGCCGATAGCGAAGTCCGCCTGACTGTCGCGCAGGGCGAGGGCATGGTCCGCCTGAAGGTCGACGATGACGGCCCCGGCATCCTCCCCGACCAGCGCCAGGCGGTGCTCGAGCGGGGTACCCGGCTCGACGAGCAGGTCAGCGGCCATGGCCTGGGCCTGGGCATCGCGCGCGACATCGCCGAGGCCTGCGGTGGCCGCCTGAGTCTCGAGGACAGCACGCTGGGCGGCCTGCGGGTGAGCGTCGAGTTGCCGTTGCAGAAGAGCGGCCGCGCCGCCAGGGCTTAACAGTTCTTCACCATTTGCCGACAGTCCCGGCAAGATTTCCTCCTGCGCTTTCCCTAGCATCCCGGGCTTCTTGCAAGGAGGTCTTGGACGATGAAACGGCGGACGGGTACGGGCCGCTGGCGCTGGGCGCTGATGCTGCCGGTGCTGGTGTTCCTGTTGGGCGAGTCCAGTGGACAGCGAGAGGAGGGGCGGTCGCCGCGGTTACCCGCGCAGGCTCGCTACGAGCAGGCCGTGGAAAACGCGTTGCGCAGCGAGCGCGGCGAGCCGCGACAGGCCGGGACAGCGGCAGCGAAGGTGGCCGAGGCGGGAGCCCCGGCGCGTCTGCGTGGCTGGCTGCGCTCGCTGGCCCGCCTGGCGATCTGGGGGACCTACGGCCCCCCGGCGCTATTCAGGCCGTGAACGGTCAGGCCTTGAACTGTTCCATCAGGCCCTGCTGGTGGTTGGCCAGGCGGTTCAGCGACTGACTGACCTGGGCCGATTCCTCGGCCTGGCTCGACAGCGACTCGGTGACGTCACGGATCGCCGCGACATTGCGGTTGATCTCCTCGGCTACCGAGCTCTGTTCCTCGGCGGCGCTGGCAATCTGCAGGTTCATGTCGTTGATCACCGTCACCGCCTCGCCGATCCGTTGCAGCGCGGCCACCGCTTCATCCACCTGCTCGACGCTGCCCTGGGCCTGGCGATGGCTGCCGTGCATGGCGTCGACCACGTCGCGGGTGCCCTGTTGCAGGCCTTCGATCACCCCGCGGATCTGTTCCACCGAGTCCTGGGTGCGCCGGGCGAGGTTGCGCACTTCGTCGGCGACCACCGCGAAGCCGCGGCCGGCGTCGCCGGCGCGGGCCGCCTCGATGGCCGCGTTGAGCGCCAGCAGGTTGGTCTGCTCGGCGATGGCGCGGATCACTTCCAGCACCGAACCGATTTCCTCGCTGCTGCTGGCCAGTTGCTCGACCTGGCCCATGGCGCTGGTCAGGTTGGCGGCCAGGCTGTCGATGCTCTGGGTGGTGCGGTCGATCAGCGCCAGGCCGTCGCGGGTCGCCTGGTCGGCACCGCGCGCGGCGTCGGCGGCCTGGGCGGCGCTACGGGCGACGTCCTGGGCAGTGGCGGTCATCTCGTGGGATGCGGTGGCGACCTGGTCGATCTCGCGGAACTGCTGCTGCATGCCGGCGCTGGTCTGGCTGGAAATCGCCGCCGACTGGTCGGCGGTACTGCGCGCATCGCGCACCGAGACCTTCACGTCGCGGATGATCGGCTGCAGCTTGTCGAGAAAACGGTTGAACCAACCGGCCAGTTCGCCCAGCTCGTCGCGCCCGGTGTGCGGCAGACGCTGGGTCAGGTCGCCTTCGCCGCTGGCGATGTCGCGCAGCATGTGGGCGACGCCGAGGATCGGCCGGGTCACGCCGCGGGCGCTCAGCCACAGCACCAGCAGGCCGAGCACCGCGGCGCCGAGGCCGAGGCCCAGTTCGACCCAGGTGCCTTCGCGACGCATGTCGTCCAGTTGCCGCTCCAGCGCCAGGGCCGGGCCGAGCAGGGCGCTCTTCGGCACTTCGAGGAGCACTCCCCAGGGCTTGGCGCCGGGAATCGGCTGCAACGGTTGCAGCACCTTGAGGTCGTCGTTCTCGTTGAACAACCGGCTCTTGCCGGCGGCCAGCAGTTGCAGGAGTTCGCCGGCGTGCTGCGGATCCGCCTTGGCCAGGTTCTTGCCGAGCAGGCCGGCGTCGCGGCTGTTGCCGGCGAACAGCCCGGCGGGGCTGAGGATGCCGACCTGGCCGACGCCGTCGTAGAGTTCGCGGTTGCCCTGTTCGCTGAGCGCCTGCAGGTTGCTCAGGTTGATGTCCAGGCCCATCACGCCGATCACCTTGCCATCCAGTTCGAGGGGAAAGGCGATGCTGGTCATCAGCAGTTGGCGTTCGCCGACCTTGTCGAAGTAAGGATCGAGCACGCAGGGTTGCCCGCCTTCCTTCGGGCAGGTGTACCAGGCGTTGTAGGCCGCGCCGCTGGGCCCGCTGCTGGTGTCGGCGAGTTCGGACTCGATCATCGACTCGGATTCCAGCTGTCCCGGCGTGGCCTGCGCCCAGTACAGGGAGAAGCGTCCCTTGTCGTTGCTGCCCAGGGCGGGCTGGTCGACGAACAGTTCGTCCTTGCCGTCCAGCGCATTGGGTTCGAAGACCACGTACAGGCCGAGCACCTCGGGATTGGCGGCGAGCGCGGTGCGCACCTGGCGGGTCAGGTCTTCGCGCAGGTCGTAGGCATCGAGGAAGCGCTTCTGCGCCTGGTCGCGGAGGAACAGGATCTGCCGGGAGAAGCCCTTGCCGTACTGGAAGGCATCCATGAAATAGCGCTGGATGCGTAACGCCTGCAATTCCCCGCGGGCTTCCAGGCGCAGGCGCGCCGATTCGTCGAGCATCTGCGTACTGGCGCTTTTCACCAGCACGCTGCTGTGCTGCATGCGGTAGACCGAAAGGCCGACCAGCAAGGCGACCACGCCGAGCAGGCAGAGCCCTGCCAGCAGGGTGATCTTCCATTGGATGGACAGGCGGCGAAGGAACATGGGAGGGGTCCTTGTACGAAGAAACTGCGGGGGCCCAAGGCTTATCGGCAGGGCTCGCCCATTCTTGACGACGGTCCGTTCGCTGGCGCCGGATTGCCGTCGTTCGGCGAATCGCACGCAAGAACCGTGCACAACGGTTTATAGCCAGGCGACATTCGCGCATGCGCGGCTTTGACAGGCGGGGATGGCTGTAGCAGAGTACGCCCCTTTTTTCGGCCGCAGACGGTCGAGTTCGTTTCATTTGCAAGGAGTTCAACGATGAACGCAGTGGTGCTGGCGGTGGGGCTGATGCTCGTCCTCAGCCTTTGCCGTGTGCATGTCGTGCTGGCGCTGATCATCGGCGCGGTGGTCGGCGGACTGTTCGGTGGCCTAGGCCTGGAGGGGACTCTCAAGGCCTTCAACGGCGGCCTCGGCGGGGGTGCCACGGTGGCCCTGTCGTACGCCATGCTCGGCGCCTTCGCCGTGGCCATCGCCCGCTCCGGCGTGGCCCATGCGCTGGCCGACAAGGTCCTGGCGCTGCTCGGCCGGCACGACGAGCAGGGCAAGGGCGCCGGTGCGTTCAAGTGGATCCTGGTCGGCCTGCTGCTCTGCGTGGCGGTATCCTCGCAGAATATCCTGCCGATCCATATCGCCTTCATCCCGCTGCTGGTGCCGCCGCTGCTCTATGTGCTGAGCAAGCTGCAGATCGACCGGCGATTGATCGCCTGCGTCATCACCTTCGGCCTGATCACCCCGTACATGTTCCTGCCGGTGGGCTTCGGCAACATCTTCCTCAATGAAATCCTGCTGGCCAACGTGGCGCGCAACGGCGTCGACGTCAGCGGGATCAACGTCACCCACGCCATGTTCATCCCAGCCCTGGGCATGCTCGCCGGGTTGCTCATCGCGGTGCTGTTCAGCTACCGCCGCAAGCGCGTCTACGACTTGCAGCGGATCGAGCAGGCCGAACGCGTCGATGTCAGCTACAACCCGAAGAGCCTGGCGGTGGCCGGGGTATCCATCGTCGCCGCGTTCGTCGCACAGCTGTGGCTGGACTCGATGATCATCGGCGCGCTGGTCGGTTTCGTGGTCTTCTCGCTGTCCGGCGTGGTGCGCTGGAAGGAGACCGACGACCTGTTCACCGAAGGCATGAAGATGATGGCCACCATCGGTTTCATCATGATCGCCGCGGCCGGTTTCGCCGAGGTGATGAAGGCCACCGGCGAGGTGCAGAGCCTGGTCGACGCCTCGGTGGCCTGGATCGGCAACAGCAAGGCGGTCGGCGCCATGCTGATGCTGCTGGTCGGCCTGCTGGTCACCATGGGCATCGGCTCGTCGTTCTCCACCGTGCCGATCATCGCCGCGATCTTCGTCCCGCTGGCGGTGCAACTGGGCTTCAGCCCGCTGGCCATCGTCAGCATCGTCGGCACCGCCGGCGCGCTGGGGGATGCAGGTTCTCCGGCGTCGGACTCGACCCTTGGGCCGACCTCCGGGCTCAACGTCGACGGCCAGCACAATCACATCTGGGACACCGTGGTGCCGACCTTCCTGCACTACAACCTGCCGTTGCTGGTATTCGGCTGGGCCGCCGCGATGTTGCTCTGAGTTCCATCTCGGGCGGTCGCCTGACGGAATGTCGGGCCGGCCGCTTAAGCTTCCGACGGGATTGCCGATGAAACGGGAATCCCGTTTTTTATTGGGCGTCATGCTAGGAGTTGATGATGCGTCTGACCCTGAAATCCAAAGTCCTCCTGCTGGCCATGGTGCCGGTGCTGCTCTTCGCCCTGGTGCTCAGCGGCGGAGCGGTGCTGATCCTGAAAAAACAGGCTGATGCCGAAGTCAAGGATACCCGCGAGCGCCTGCTCGGCGACCGTCGTGCCGAACTCGAGCACTACGTGCAGATCGCCATGGGCAGTATCCAGGCCGAGTACGACCGCTCGGCCAACGGCGACCTGAATGCCCGCGCCGAGGCCATCGCGCGCCTGTCGAAGATCAAGTACGGCAAGGACGGCTATATCTTCGGCTACGACTCCCAGGTGGTGCGCCTGTTTCGCGGCGACAGCCCGGTGGACGTCGGCAAGAGCTTCCGCGACCGCCGCGATCCCAGCGGCGTCTACCTCAACCGCGAACTGGTGGAGGCCGGCCGCAACGGCAGCCACTACGTGACCTATACCTCGCCGCTGCCGGGCAACGAGAGCGTCATGGTGCCCAAGCTGTCCTACACCTTGTACCTGCCGAAGTGGGACATGGTTATCGGCTCGGCGATCAACCTCGACGGCGTCGAGGCCCAGTTGGTGGAAATCAAGCAGGACATCGACGAGCGTATCGGCACCCTGATCGCCAGTATCGTGGGGATCGCCGGCGTCCTTCTGGTGGTCCTGCTGGTGATCGGCCTGGCGGTGGCCAACGCGATGCTGCGGCCGTTGCACCAGATCCGCCAGAACCTCGATGACATCGCCGCCGGCGAAGGCGACCTGACCCGTCGCCTACCGGTGACCAGCCACGACGAGCTGGGCGAGCTGGCCGGTTCCTTCAACCGCTTCGTCGAGAAGATCCACGGTCTGGTGCGGCAGATCGCCGGGATGACCGGCGACCTCAAGCAACTGGTGGAGCAGATGTCGGCCCAGGCCGAGCGTTCCGAGCAGGCCATGGAGCGCCAGCGCCACGAGACCGACCAGGTCGCCACCGCGATCAACGAGATGTCCGCCGCCGCCCATGAAGTGGCGCAGAGCGCCCAGCGCGCCGCCGAGGCCGCGCAGCAGACCGACCACGAAGGCCAGGCGGCCAAGCGCGTGGTGGACGGCAGCATCGAGCGCATCCACGCGCTGGTGGACGAGATCCGCGACAGCGGGACTTCTCTGGATAGCCTGCAGCAGGACGTGCAATCCATCGTCAGTGTGCTCGGGGTGATCCGCTCCATTGCCGAACAGACCAACCTGCTGGCGCTCAACGCGGCCATCGAGGCGGCCCGTGCCGGCGAGGCCGGACGTGGCTTTGCGGTGGTCGCCGACGAAGTGCGGGCGCTGGCCAGCCGCACCCAGCAGAGTACCCAGGAAATCCAGGGCATGATCGATCGCCTGCAGCAGGGCACCAACGCCGCGGTCGACGCCATGCGCCGTTCCGGCGAGGCCGGCGAGGGCACCAGCAACCAGGCCAACCAGGCCGGCGATTCGCTGGATGCCATCGCCCAGCTGATCGCCACCATCAACGCGATGAACGCGCAGATTGCCAGCGCCGCCGAGGAGCAGACCGCGGTGGCCGAGGAGATCAACCGCAGCGTGCACCAGATCGCCGGCGCGGTGGACAGCGTCGCCGACGAGGCCCAGCAGGGCGCGCAGACCGCCCGCAGCCTGGCGCAACTGGGCCAGGGCCTGGGCCGGCTGGTCGGTCAGTTCCGCATCTGACCCTTCCCCCGCGCGACCGCTGCCGGCAAAAGAGCCAGCCGGCAGTGGTGCGCCACAGAGCCTTCCTGTCATTATTCGGCGGAGTCGGCCGGCAGTCGTGAACGATCCACGTCCGCCGGCTGACTAATGCTTTGCTTCCCACTGCCAGATGGATTGGACATGCTCGACACGAAACTGGAATCCCGGACTTTTCTCCTGTTGCTGGCGGTGGTCACGCTCGCCTTCGGCTGGCTCTTGCTGCCGTTCTACGGCGCGGTGTTCTGGGGCACCATCCTGGCGATCATCTTCGCCCCGGTGCAACGCCGCCTGCAGGTGCGCCTGAGGGATCGGAAGAACCTCGCCGCGCTGATCACCCTGCTGATCTGCGTGCTGATCGTGATCATCCCGGTGATCTTCATCGCCGGTTCGCTGGTGCAGGAAGGCGCGAGCGTCTACCAGCGGGTCAAGTCCGGCGAACTGAACTTCGCCGCCTACCTGCAGCAGGCGGTGGCTGCCTTGCCGCCATCGGTGCACCAGTGGCTGGAGCGCTTCGACCTGGCCAATCTCTCGAGCCTGCAGGAGAAGCTCTCCTCGGTGGCGATGCAGGCCAGCCAGGTGGTGGCGACCAAGGCGTTCAGCATCGGCCAGAACACCCTCGACTTCGTCATCAGCTTCGGCATCATGCTCTACCTGCTGTTCTTCCTCCTCCGCGACGGTCGCGTGCTCGGCCGGCGGATCAAGCAGGCGGTGCCGCTGAGCCAGGAACACAAGCACCACCTGTTCGCCAAGTTCACCACGGTGATCCGCGCCACGGTGAAGGGCAACATCGCCGTGGCTGCCACCCAGGGCGCTCTCGGCGGCCTGATCTTCTGGCTGCTGGGCATCGAGGGCGCCTTGCTCTGGGGCACCCTGATGGCCTTCCTGTCGCTGCTGCCGGCCATCGGTGCGGCGCTGATCTGGGCGCCGGTGGCGGCCTACTTCCTGCTCACCGGGGCGATCTGGCAGGGTGTAGTGCTGATCCTGTTCTGCGTGGTGGTGATCGGCCTGGTGGACAACATCCTGCGCCCGATCCTGGTCGGCAAGGACACCAAGATGCCGGACTACGTGGTGCTGATCTCCACCCTCGGCGGCATGGCCCTGTTCGGTCTCAACGGCTTCGTCATCGGCCCGCTGATCGCTGCGCTGTTCATGGCCAGCTGGGACCTGTTCACTGGCCGCGAGGAAGAACCGCAGGCCTGAGTCGCGCCCGTGGCAGACAAGCCCCGCGAATGCGGGGCTTGTTCGTTTCAGGCCTTGAAGCATCATGGACGGCGCTGTCGTGGCTGAGCCGCTCCAGGCAGTGCCTGGGGCCTTCGGCTAACAGTGCGTCGAACCCGGTACATCGCGACCGTTGCGCAACTGGACATGGAGCAGCGCTTGCCGGCACTCCTCAGGGCTCGCCGCTGTCAACCGGCGGCGGACCTCGGCTTGAGCGCGCAGGTGGCGAGGAAGGTCGGCATGAAGCGGTCGATGACGAAGCGCGGGTGCGGTTGCCAGTCTTCGTAGAAATCCTGCAGCAGCAGGCCGGCGGCGAGCTGGCCGGCGATCTGCTGGGTCAGGCTATGGCCGAACACCAGGGCTTCGCCTTTCTCGCGCTTTGCCGCGAGGGCTTCGGCGGAGAGGCTTTCCAGGTCGGAGTAGGGCAGGCGATGTCGCGGCCGGATCAGGCCCTGCTCTGCCAGTTCCGGCGAGCGGTCCTCGATGAATAGCGCCGGGTTGTAGAAGCTCGCCAGCAGCTTGCCGCCCGGCCGCAGCACCCGCGCGCATTCGCGCCAGACCGGCAGGACATCGTCGACGTAGAGATTGGAGATGGGATTGAAGACCAGGTCGAAGGAGGCATCGGCGAAGGTCGAGAGGTCGCGCATGTCGCCCTGCACGCAGGCCAGTTCGAGGCGGTCGCGGGCGGCGATCTGGCGGTCCTTGTCCAGCTGTCCCGCCGAGGCGTCGAACAGCGTGACCCGTGCGCCGGCGGCGGCAAGGATCGGCGCCTGCTGGCCGCCGGCCGAGGCCAGGCAGAGGATCTCGCGGCCGCGTACGTCGCCCAGCCAGTGAGCGGGTAACGCGCCCGGGGTCAGCTTCACCGCCCAGTCGCCGCGGCGTGCGGCGGCGACCTCTTCGGCGCTGACCGGTCGCGACCATTCGCAGTCACGGGCGGCCTGGGCGTCCCAACTGGCGCTGTTGTGTCGCAGGACGTCGATTTCGTGGAAGGTGGGCATGAGGCCTCCGGGTTCATCCATGGAGCGCGGAGCATGCCACGGCAGCGGGGCAGGGTGCGTGGGGCGGGCCAAAGAAAAACCCCGCCGAGGCGGGGTTTTCGTGGAGCGGGCGACTCAGCCGGCGAGGGCCAGGCCGGAATGCTGGAGGATTTCCAGCAGCGGCTGCGGGTAGACGCCGAGGAAGAACGCCAGCAGGGCGATGGCCACCAGCATGATGCCGCCGGCGCGCTGGCCCCAGTTGAACGGTGCGTCGTGCTGGCGGATGCCGGGCTCGACCAGGAACAGGGTGACCATGACCCGCAGGTAGTAGTACAGGCCGATGGCGCTGCCCAGCACCAGGGCGCCGATCAGCCACCACAGGTGCGACTCGACGCCGACCGCGATCACGTAGAACTTGCCGATGAAGCCGGCGGTCAGCGGGATGCCTGCCAGCGACAGCATCATCACGGTCATCACCGCGGTCAGTACCGGCCGGCGCCAGAACAGGCCGCGGTACTCGAACAGCGCATCGGCGTCGCGGCCGCTGTACGGGGTGGACATCAGGGTGATCACGCCGAACGCGCCGAGGGAGGTCAGTACGTAGGTGGCCAGGTAGACGCCGACCGCTTCCACGGCCATGCCCTTGCTGGCGATCAGGGCGACCAGCAGGTAGCCCAGGTGGGCGATGGACGAGTAGCCGAGCAGGCGCTTGATGTTGCTCTGGGTCAGTGCCAGCAGGTTGCCGAAGAGGATCGAGGCGACCGCGATGACGCTCAGGGAGATGTTCAGCAGTTGGTTGTCCAGGGCCGCAGGGGCGATCTGGAACAGCCGCAGCAGCACGGCGAACACCGCGACCTTGCTGGCGGTGGCGAGGAACGCCGAGACCGGCGCCGGGGCGCCTTCGTAGACATCCGGGGTCCACAGGTGGAAGGGCACCAGCGACAGCTTGAAGCCCAGGCCGACCAGCATCATGCCTACGCCAACGCTGACCAGCGGACCGCTCAGCACGTGCTCGGCGACCTTGGCGCCAAGGCCGGCGAAGCCCAGGGTACCGGACTCGGCGTAGAGCAGGGCCATGCCGAACAGCAGGAAGGCGGAGCCGGCGGCCGAGAGCACGGTGTACTTGATGCCGGCTTCCAGCGAGCGCTTGTTGAAGAAGGCGTAGGCGACCATCCCGTAGACCGGGACCGAGAGCAGCTCCAGGCCGATGAACAGGCTGGCCAGGTGCTGCGCGCTGACCAGCACCAGGCCGCCGGCGGTGGCCAGCAGCAGGAGCAGGTACAGCTCTTCGCGGTTACCCGGATAGCTTTCCATGTAGGCGTGGGCGAGGGTCACGCAGGCCAGGGCGGAGACCAGCACCAGGGCCATGTAGAAGCAGGCGTAGTTGTCCACCAGCACCAGCGGTGTCACCTCGATCGGGGTGACGCCGAGGACCGGCAGCAGCGACAGCAGGGCCAGGTTGAGGCCGATCACCGAGAGGGTGGCGGTGAACGAGTGATTGCGTTTCCAGGCTACCGCCAGCATCACCACCACCAGGGTGGCGCTGGTGATCAGCAGTGGCAGGAGCGCGATGAAGTGTTGGATCGTAAAGGTCATTTCGCGACTACCGTCCTGCAAGGGTGGAAAGGGCTGCGCCCAGCCATTGCTGCACGCCGTGCATGCTGGCCGCGGAGATGTCCAGCACTGGCTGCGGGTAGACCCCGAGCAGGACCAGCAGGACCGCCAGGCCGAGCACCATGCTCAGTTCGCGAGCATCGAGGCCGAGGATCGGCTCGTCGGACTGGCTGGGGCCGAAGTAGGCGCGGTGGATCATGATCAGCGAGTAGACCGAGGCGAAGACCAGGCCGAAGGTGGCGATCACGATGATCACCGGGACCACCTTGAAGGCGCCGATCAGGATCAGGAACTCCCCGACGAAGTTGCCGGTGCCGGGCAGGCCCAGTGACGCCGAGGCGAAGAACAGGCTGATCGCCGGCAGGTAGGGCATGCGCGACCACAGGCCGCCCATCTTGCGCATGTCGCGGGTATGCAGGCGCTCGTAGAGCTGGCCGCAGAGGATGAACAGCGCCGCGGCGGAGAGGCCGTGGGCGATCATCTGCACCACCACGCCCTGCAGCGCTACCTGGCTGCCGGAGTAGATGCCGATCATCACGAAGCCCATGTGCGAAACGCTGGAGTAGGCGACCAGGCGCTTGATGTCGGTCTGCGCGAAGGACAGCAGGGCACCGTAGAAGATGCCGATGATGCCGAGCCACATGGCGATCGGCGCGAATTCCGCCGAGGCGTTGGGGAACAGCGGCAGGGCGAAGCGGATCAGGCCGTAGGCGGCGGTCTTCAGGAGGATGCCAGCGAGGTCCACGGAGCCGGCGGTGGGCGCCTGGGCGTGGGCGTCCGGCAGCCAGGAATGCACCGGCACCACCGGCATCTTCACCGCGAAGGCGACGAAGAAGCCGAGCATCAGCAGCCATTCCACGTGGGGGCTCAGCTGGGTCTTCAGCAGGGTGGCGTAGTCGAAGGTGATCACGCCGGTGGCGTTGAAGTTGACGAACACCAGGCCGAGGATCGCCACCAGCATCACCAGGCCGCTGGCCTGGGTGAAGATGAAGAACTTGGTGGCGGCGTAAATGCGGGTCTTCTTGCCGTCATCGGAACTGTGTCCCCACAGCGCGATGAGGAAGTACATCGGCACCAGCATCATTTCCCAGAAGAAGAAGAACAGGAACAGGTCGATGGCGAGGAACACGCCGATCACACCGCCCAGGATCCACAGCAGGTTCAGATGGAAGAAGCCGATGCGGCGCTGGATCTCGTTCCAGGAGCAGAGGACCGAGAGCACGCCGAGCAGGCCGGTGAGGGCGACCATCAGCAGCGACAGGCCATCCATCGCCAGGTGGATGCTGATGCCGAGACGCTCGATCCACAGCACCTTGAATTGCAGGGTCCATTCCGGCTCGCCGCCGGGCGCGGGCGCCAGCTGGAAGTCGCCGGTGGCCCAGATCCACAGGCTCAGGATCAGGACCAGGGTCATCGAAAGCAGCGCGATCCAGCGGGGCAGGGTCTTGCTGCTGTGTTCGGCGATCCAGCAGAGGAAACCGCCGATGAAGGGGATCAGGATTAGCCAGGGCAGAATCATGACAGGCTCAGTCTCTCCGTGAATTCGTTAGGCCAGCAGCAGCGCGCCGAGCAGGATGGCGGCGCCACCCACCAGGGAAGCGGCGTACCAGCGCAGGCGGCCGTTCTCGGTGAGGCTGAGGAGGTTGTGTCCGCCGCGCACGCTGAACGGAACGACGCCCAGGGTACGGTCGATGGGGTCGCGCCCCAGCAGTTGGCAGAGCAGCAGGTAGGGTTTCACGAACAGCTTGTCGTACAGCCAGTCGAAGCCCCAGGCGTGGTACCACCAGGTACCGAAGAAGCGACCCGGGGCGCTCTTCGCCAGGGCGCTGACGAAGCGGCGCTGGCCGAGGAAGAGCAGGGCGGCCAGCAGGATACCGGCGATGGCGATGGCACCCGAGGCCAGTTCCAGGCTGTGCTTGGCTTCGCCACCGGCGTGGCCGACGCTTTCCGGCAGGACGCCAGCCAGCGGCGGGGTGATCAGGGCGCCGACGAAGGTCGACAGGACGATCAGCACGCTGAGCGGCAACCAGTGGGAAATCCCGTGGCCGGCGTGGGCTTCGGTCTTCGGCTCGCCGTGGAAGGCGACGAAGATCAGGCGGAAGGTGTAGATCGAGGTCAGGAACGCACCCACCAGGCCGGCGATCAGCAGTTCGCGATGGCCGCTGGCGAAGGCCTCCCAGAGGATCTCGTCCTTGGAGTAGAAGCCCGCGGTGAGGAAGGGCAGGGCGGCCAGCGCCGCACCGCCGACCACGAAGCTGGCGTAGGCCAGCGGCAGCTTCTTCCACAAGCCGCCCATCTTGAAGATGTTCTGCTCGTGGTGGCAGGCGACGATCACCGCGCCCGAGGCAAGGAACAGCAGGGCCTTGAAGAAGGCGTGGGTCATCAGGTGGAAGATCGCCGCGTCCCAGGCGCCGACGCCGAGGGCGAGGAACATGTAGCCGATCTGGCTCATGGTCGAGTAGGCGAGGATGCGCTTGATATCGGTCTGTACCAGGGCGGCGAAGCCGGCCAGGACCAAGGTCACCGCGCCGACGATGCCGACCAGTTCGAGGATGTCCGGGGCCAGGGTGAACAGGCCGTGGCAACGGGCGATCAGGTAGACGCCGGCGGTCACCATGGTGGCGGCGTGGATCAGCGCGGAGACCGGGGTCGGGCCGGCCATGGCGTCGGCCAGCCAGGTCTGCAGCGGCAGCTGGGCGGACTTGCCGACCGCGCCGCCGAGCAGGGCCAGGGTCGCCAGGGTCAGCCAGAGGTTGCCTTCCGGGAACTTCTGCGGCGCCAGCACCAGCAGCTCCTGGATGTTCAGGGTGCCGAACTGCTGGAACAGGATGAACAGGCCGAAAGCCATGAACACGTCGCCGACGCGGGTGACGATGAATGCCTTGAGCGCCGCGTTACCGTTGTTGCGATTGCTGTAGTAGAAGCCGATCAGCAGGTAGCTGCACAGGCCCACGCCTTCCCAGCCGAAGTAGAGGAACAGCAGGTTGTCGCCCAGCACCAGGAACAGCATGCTGGCGATGAACAGGTTGGTGTAGGCGAAGAAGCGCGAATAGCCGGTTTCGCCACGCATGTACCAGGAGGCGAACAGGTGGATCAGGAAGCCGACGCCGGTAACCACGCCGAGCATGGTTACCGAGAGGCCGTCCAGGTACAGGGTGAAGTTGGTGCTGAAGTCGCCGGCCGCCATCCACTGCCACAGCACCAGGCTGTAGGCGCCGCCTTCCGGCGGACTGCTGTGGAAGCTGAAGATGGCCCAGGCCGCGCTCAGGGCGGAGAGGCCGACCGAGCCGACGCCGACCAGCGCCGAAAGGTTTTCCGACCACCTGCCGCGGGAGAACGACAGCAGCAGGAAGCCGACCAGGGGGAACAGGAAGGTAAGAGGTAGAAGGTTCATCCGCGCATCTCGCTGGCAGCGTCGATATCGAGGGTGTGGAAGCGGCGATACAGTTGCAGCAGGATCGCCAGGCCGATGCTCGCTTCGGCGGCCGCGAGGCTCAGCACCAGGATGAACATCACCTGGCCGTCGGGTTGGCCCCAGCGGCTGCCGGCGACCACGAAGGCGAGGGCGGCGGCGTTCATCATCACTTCCAGGCTCATCAGTACGAACAGGATGTTGCGTCGCACCATCAAGCCGACCAGTCCGAGGGCGAACAGGACGCTGGCGAGGGCCAGGCCGTGTTCCAGTGGTATTGCGTTCATAGCGTTACGTTCCCTTGGGGCGGGCGCAGGGCGCCCGCCGAACCTTTATTGTTTGGCGTCTTGACGACCCAGGTGATAGGCAGCGACCAGGGCCGCGAGCAACAGCATGGAGGCCAGTTCGACCACCAGCAGGTACGGGCCGTAGAGGCTGATGCCGACCGCCTTGGCGTCTACCGTGGTATGGCCGATGCCGGCACCGCTCGGGGTGCGGGCGAGGACCACCAGCAGTTCCACCAGCAGGACCAGGGCCAGGGCCGAAGGCCCGACCCAGATGCCGGGCGTGAGCCACTTGCGCTCCTGCTCGACCACGGCCGGGCCGAGGTTGAGCATCATCACCACGAAGACGAACAGAACCATGATGGCGCCAGCGTAGACGATGATCTCCAGGGCACCGGCGAAGGGTGCGCCGAGGCTGAAGAAGGTCATCGAGATGGCCAGCAGGGAAATGATCAGGTAGAGCAGGGCATGCACCGGGTTGCTGTTGGTGATGACCCGCAGCGTGGCCAGTACGGCGACGCCGGCAGCGAAATAGAAAGCGAATTCCACGCGACGTCTCCTTATGGCAGCAGGCTTTTCACGTTGATCGGTTCGGCTTCGTTCTGCGCGGCGCCTTTCGGCTTGCCGGCGATCGCCATCCCCGCAACGCGGTAGTAGTTGTAGTCCGGGTTCTTGCCCGGCCCGGAGATCAGCAGGTCGTGCTTCTCGTAGACCAGGTCCTGGCGCTTGAACTCGCCCATCTCGAAGTCCGGGGTGAGCTGGATCGCGGTGGTCGGGCAGGCTTCCTCGCACAGGCCGCAGAAGATGCAGCGCGAGAAGTTGATGCGGAAGAACTCCGGATACCAGCGACCGTCCTCGGTCTCGGCCTTCTGCAGGGAGATGCAGCCAACCGGACAGGCCACGGCGCACAGGTTGCAGGCTACGCAGCGTTCCTCGCCGTCGGGGTCGCGGGTCAGGACGATCCGGCCACGATAGCGCGGCGGCAGGTAGACCGGCTCTTCGGGGTATTGCAGGGTGTCGCGCTTGCGGAAGGCATGGCCGAAGATCATCACCAGGCTGCGAAGCTGGGTGAAGGTGCCATGCACGACGTTGATGATTTCTTTGATCACGGTGGTTCTCCTTACTGGGCCGCGGCCAGCACGAGCGCGCCGGTCACCAGCAGGTTGATCAGGGTCAGCGGCAGGCACACCTTCCAGCTGAACGCCATCACCTGGTCATAGCGCGGACGCGGCAGCGAGGCGCGGATCAGGATGAAGAGCATGATGAAGAAGCCGGTCTTGGCGGCGAAGTAGAAGAACGACAGCCAGGGCAGGGTGTCCAGGAACGGACCGTGCCAGCCGCCGAAGAACAGGGTCGCCAGCAGCGCCGAGACCAGTACGATGCCGATGTACTCGCCGACGAAGAACATGCCCCATTTCATCCCGGCGTACTCGATGTGGTAGCCGTCCGCCAGTTCCTGCTCCGCTTCCGGCTGGTCGAACGGGTGACGGTGGGTCACGGCGACGCCGGCGATGATGAAGGTGCAGAAGCCGAAGAACTGCGGAATGATGAACCAGACGTTGTCGATCTGGTACTGGACGATGTCGCGCATGTTGAACGAGCCGACCTGGGCGACGATGCCCATCAGCGACAGGGCCAGGAACACCTCGTAGGAGATGGTCTGGGCCGAGGCGCGCAGGCTGCCGAGCAGGGCGAACTTGTTGTTGCTCGACCAGCCGGCGAACAGCACGGCGTACACCGTCAGGCCGGCCATGGCGAAGAAGAACAGGATGCCGATGTTCAGGTCCGCCACGCCCCAGGTGGGGGTGATCGGCACGATGGCGAAGGCGACGAGCAGGGCGCCCATCGCGATCACCGGGGCCAGGGTGAAGATCATCTTGTCGGCGAACGGCGGGGTCCAGTCCTCCTTGAAGAACATCTTGACCATGTCCGCGCCGAGCTGGAACGCACCGAACGGACCGACCCGGTTGGGGCCGTAGCGGTCCTGCCAGAGGCCGAGCAGGCGGCGCTCGACCCAGCTTAGCAGGGCGCCGCAGATGACCACGGCGAGCAGCACCACGATGGCCTTGACCACGGTGAGGATGATGGTGACCAGAGCGGGAGTCAGCCAACTCATTGTGCAGCCTCCTGCAGACCTTCCACGGAGCAGCCGGCGATCGCCGCCGGGATGCCGGCGAAGCCGACCGGCAGGCCGATCAGGCCGGCGCCGAGTTGTTCATCGATGCGCAGCGGCAGGCGCAGGGCCTGGCCCTTGAGCTGGAAGCCGAGGGTCGCGCCGTCGTTGACGCCGAGGCGGTCCGCGTCTTCCTTGGACAGGGCGACGTAGGTCTCCGGGATGCGCTGCTGGATCGGCGCGGCCCGCGAGCTGTTTTCCTCGCTGCCGAACAGGTGGTACAGCGGCACTACCTTCCAGCTGTCGGCCTTGGCGCTGAACGGCACCGGCACGGCCTGGAACCAGTCGAGGCCTTCGCCCTTCGGTTCGATCAGGCGCACGCCGGGGTCGCCGGCGCGCAGGTGGCCGCCGACCTCGTCCTGGAACTTGTTCCAGGCCTGCGGCGAGTTCCAGCCCGGCGACCAGGCGAACGGGATCTGCTGACGGTCTTCCTGGCTGCCGGAGTAGCCTTCCATGGAGAAGGCGAACGCCGAGTCGATGTCCTGCGGGGTGCGCGGCTCGTGCACGCTGATATTGGCGCGCATGGCGGTACGCCCGCTGTAGCGGTGCGGTTCGCGGGCCAGCTTGAGGCCCTTGATGCGGAACGAGGCGGCCGGTGCGGCGTCGCGGATGCCGGCCAGGATCGGCTTGGCCTCGGCCACGGCTTCGGTGACGTGGTCCAACTGGGTCCAGTCGACGCGCTTGCCTTGCAGGGTGCTGTGGATCGCATGCAGCCAGCGCCAGCCCTCGCGGACCATGTTCCTGGCGTCGTAGTAGGTCGGGTCGAACACCTGGAAGAAGCGCTGGGCGCGGCCTTCCTGGCTGACCAGGGTGCCGTCGCCTTCGGCGAAGCTGGCCGCCGGCAGCACCAGGTGCGCCTTGGCGGTGGTGGCGGTCTGCTGGTGATCGGCGACGATCACCACCTTGGCCGCCGCCAGGGCCGCGTCGACACGGGCGGCGTCGGTGCGGCGATAGAGATCGTTCTCCAGCACCACCACGGCGTCGGCCTGTCCGGAGGTCAGTCGCTCGAGCGCGGCTTCCACGGAGTCGCCGCCGAAGAGCGCCAGGCCGAGGCTGTTGGCTTCGCCGACCACCAGGCTGATGGAACCGTTCTTCTCGCGCTGCTTGAGGGCTTTGGCGATGTTCGCCGCGGCTTCGATCAATGCCTTGTTGCCCAGCGAGTTGCCGGACACTACCAGCGGACGCTTGGCCGCCAGCAGGGCATCGGCGATGCGCTGGGCGAAGGCCTGGGCCTGCGGGTCGAGGTCGGCCACGGACGGGGCGCTTGGGTCGATCGCGTGGGCCACGGCGAAGCCGAGGCGAGCGAGATCGTCCGGCGCGGCGTGAACGGTTTCCTCGGCCACGTCGTCGAGGCGGGTCGCGCTGACGCTGGCGATGAACAGCGGGTTCTGCGCATGCTGGGCGATGTTCTTCACCGCGGCGTCGAGCCACGGCTGGACCTTCATGTCGGCAGCCATCTCGACGGCCTTGCCCTTCACCGACTGGCGCAGGGCCAGGGCGATGCGGGCGGCGGTCTGGGTCAGGTCCTCGCCGAGGACGAAGACCGCGTCGTGGTCCTCGATGTCGCGGATGCTCGGCACCGGCAGCGGGCCTTCCTGCATGACCTGCAGGATCAGGCGCAGGCGGTCGAGTTCGCCTTCGTTGATGCCGCTGTAGAAGTTGCCTTCGCCAACCAGCTCGCGCAGGGCGAAGTTGCTTTCCAGGCTGGCGCGCGGCGAACCGATGCCGACCACCTTGCGCTCCTTCAGCAGGGCGGCGGCCTGGTCGAGGGCGCCGTCCAGGCTCAGCTTCTGCTTGCTCAGCACCAGCAGCGGCTGGCGCGGACGGTCTTCGCGGTTGACGTAGCCGTAGCCGAAGCGACCGCGGTCGCAGAGGAAGTAGTGGTTG
>OJZQ01000048.1_pt1 | contig 66862 bp, 54 predicted proteins | sample 1610471 | NCBI WGS metagenome assembly OJZQ01 (sample SAMN04436655, study PRJEB24849) | human gut metagenome | biome: human gut; feature: NICU; material: stool | host: Homo sapiens | place: USA: Saint Louis, MO | collected 2010-05-13 | reverse complement strand
ATCGATCTGGTGGCGATGTGCGTCAACGATCTGGTGGTTCAGGGCGCCGAGCCGCTGTTCTTCCTCGACTACTACGCGACCGGCAAGCTGGATGTGGACACCGCGGCCAGCGTGATCACCGGCATCGCCGAAGGCTGCAAACAGTCCGGCTGTGCGCTGGTGGGCGGCGAAACCGCTGAAATGCCGGGCATGTACCACGGCGAAGACTACGACGTGGCCGGTTTCTGCGTCGGCGTGGTCGAAAAATCCGAGATCATCGACGGCAGCAAAGTGCAGTCCGGCGACGCGCTGATCGCCCTGGGCGCTTCCGGCCCGCACTCCAACGGCTACTCGCTGGTGCGCAAAATCCTGGAAGTGAGCAACACCGATCCGACCGCCACCCAGCTGGAAGGCAAACCGCTGGCCGACCACCTGCTGGCGCCGACCAAGATTTACGTGAAGTCCGTGCTGGAGCTGATCGAGAAGGCGGACGTACACGCCATCGCTCACCTCACCGGCGGCGGCTTCTGGGAAAACATTCCACGCGTGCTGCCGGAAGGCATGCAGGCGGTGATCGACGAAGCCAGCTGGCAGTGGCCGGCGGTGTTCACCTGGCTGCAGCAGGCCGGCAACGTCAGCCGCCATGAAATGTACCGCACCTTCAACTGCGGCATAGGCATGGTCATCGCCCTGCCGGAAGCCGAAGTGGAAGCGGCCATCGCGCTGCTGACCGCGGCAGGTGAAAAAGCGTGGAAAATCGGTAAACTGACCGCCTCTTCCGACGAACAACAAGTGGTCATCAACTGATGAAAAAGATCGTGGTGTTGGTCTCCGGCCAGGGGAGCAATCTCCAGGCGCTGATTGACGCCTGCCAGCAGGACCGCATCGCCGCCGAGATCGTGGCGGTGTTCAGCAACAAGGCGCAGGCTTACGGCCTGCAGCGCGCCGAGGCGGCGGGCATCGCCACCCAGGCGCTGGATGCCAAGGCCTACGCCGATCGCACGGCGTTCGACGCCGCGTTGGCGGACGCCATCGACCAGTACCAGCCCGATCTGGTGGTGCTGGCCGGCTACATGCGCATCCTCAGCCCGCAGTTCGTGCAGCGTTATGCCGGCCGCATGCTGAACATCCACCCTTCCCTGCTGCCGAAATACCCCGGGCTGCATACCCACCGTCAGGCCATCGACAACGGCGACAGCGAACACGGCACCTCGGTGCACTTCGTGACCGAGCAGCTCGACGGCGGCCCGGTGATTTTGCAGGCCAAGGTGCCGATTTTCGCTGACGACGAAGAGGATGACGTGGTTGAACGGGTGCAAACCCAGGAACACACGATCTATCCGCTGGTGGTGAGCTGGTTCGTCGACGGCCGCCTGGCGATGCGCGATGGCGCCGCCTGGCTGGACGGCGAACGCCTGCCTGAGCAGGGCCACGCCGCCGACTGATGCGCGCAGCCTGAACCTTGCCTAAACGGCGCCCACGCGGCGCCGTTTTTTTTTCGCCTTCATCCATTCTGTGAAGTTATACTTTGCACAATTTCACGGCACAGAGGAGCCCACATGTCCAGCACTGCCAGCGTCAGGTTACGCCCATTGGAACGGGACGATCTGTCGTTCGTCCACCAGATGGACAACAACGCCAGCGTTATGCGCTATTGGTTTGAAGAACCTTACGAAGCCTTTGTCGAGCTTTCCGATCTCTACGACAAACACATCCACGATCAGAGCGAGCGCCGCTTTATCATCGAGCACGAAGGCGCCAAGGTCGGCCTGGTGGAGCTGGTGGAGATCGATCACATCCACCGCCGCGCAGAGTTCCAGATCATCATCGATCCCGCCCACCAGGGCAAAGGCTATGCCAGCACCGCCGCCCGCCTGGCGATGGACTACGGCTTCTCGGTGTTGAACCTGTACAAGCTGTACCTGATCGTCGACAAAGAGAACCCGAAGGCGATCCACATCTACAGCAAGCTGGGCTTCAACGTGGAAGGCGAGCTGATCGACGAGTTCTTCGTCAACGGCGAATACCGCACCGTGCTGCGCATGTGCATCTTCCAGCCGCAATACCTGGCGAAGTTCAAAACGCCCAATGATAAGCCGCTGGTGAAGTGACGGTCAGCAAGAAAAAGAGAAAACCCGCGCAGGCGGGTTTTTTCCTATCATATAAAGGCATTAGCCCGGTTAGTTCACTATTTTAAGCGCTCTAAAACCGGTTCCGGCACTGTTCTCCTCCCCCAGCAACACTCGCTCAAACCCCATCTTCCCTTTTCTGTTCGTCAGCAGGCTTAGCGACGTATTGCCTTCGCTCCAGGGGTAATCGATAGCGACCACACGGGCACCGGAGGCATGCATTTCAATCAAATCGGTATTGCCATTGATAATTTTAGTTCCTTCTTTCGCCACGCTGAAAGCACTAGCATTAATCGAATACCCATTATTTGCCCCCGAAGGCAATCCGATGACCAAGCAGTTCTGACCGGAATTTTTGACTTTACCCACATCAAGAGATGAAACGGATACCAGAGCGCTTTGGCTATCGATCGTGACCGAGTTCGTTCCCGAATTAATGCTGGCCTCGATAACTTTATTGAGTGAAAAGGTGCCTACCGTATTCTCCGTTCCTCCCTCCGAGCGTACGAAGTCAATATAAAGCTGACTGACACTGCCATTGGTGCTTCCTGACGCTTTAACGATCCCTTTGCAAGATTCTGCCGTTGTGCCATACAAGAAGAACCCTGTTGAAGGGCGGTTAGAACAAACGATAGAAATACCGTGCAAACCGGTAAACGCCACGCTGCAGCCAATCAAGGTGATACCGCGGCAATCTACAAATAAAAAACCGTGGCATGGCGCCTGGTTAACATAGCTCTCTGGGCCGCCAAACGCTTTGCAATTGATGAAGACGGCCTCTTGTAATGCCTCAGCATAAAAACAAGGCGCTGTTGCCGTCATATTGGTATGTTTTACGATGACGTTTACTGCCGTTAGCGTCTGGGAGACTTTGTCCGACGGATTATTATCGTTATCTGGCTCGATAACGATGCCGATACCGCTGTCCGCCAAATTATCAATATTGATATTCTCCAGGATAAAACCGTCATAGGGCTTACGTAAAACAATTGCGCTCCCGGTATGACTGGCCATATTGATCGAGATATCTTTGATGCACACGCCAACGGTAGAGTACCCCGCAATATCAGAGTCAAATTTGAAAACGGCCCCCAGCTCCCCCAGGTCAGCCGTGAGGAGTAACTTCGTTGACTGAATCCCCTCCCCAACGATGTGTACCCCTGGCTTTAAAAAAACGATCTGCTTAGTGATGCTGTAGGTACCGGCAGGCACGATGACCTTACCGCCGAGGGATTCCCAGACCGGGTTAGGATTCTCATTAATTTTCTTGGCAAGGCGAAGAAATGCGTTAGTTAAATTATTTCCTTCGCCCGCCTCAACAAAGTCGAGAATATTCATTGCATTGGATGACGCCATATTACTTCTCCTGTTTATACTGTCTCATTGTAGATTGACTCTTCTGTCACGGAGCTGAGCCAAGGCTTGAATAGACAGATTACCCGCAGATATAAAAATGCAAAGTCATATGTGTTGTATAATCGATGACAGATCATTCATCATCCGATAAAATAATGCACACCTATAGGACTATCTTTTTTCGAAAAAAGGGAAGTATTCTATGAACGCGCTCACATTACGGAGTAACGTTAACAACAGAGTCACATTAAGATGGTAAGATTAAATAAAAATTCAGACCTATTTTATGTTACCTACGAGCGAGAAATTTCATGCATAAAGTATCAAGCTTATTTATCTTTATTAGCCTTATTATTTTAATTATTGCGTTTTCATTGAATCTCTATGGCCACTACGCCACCAGTAACTCAAACGCTGTACCGCTGTTTTCCCCGCTCTGGTGGACACGCTGGTTCCCGCTCTACGCCTCGGGCGCTGCGTTGCTGTTGATAGGGCTGGTATTGCGGGTTTCGGGGCGGGGACGATAAAAACCCAATTTCATCGTAGATATTGCAGAGCGATATATGCACCATATTCATTATCAAAGCGAATATTTCTGCAATGTGTATATATTGCAAACCGAATTATTTTAAAGTGACAATAAAATCAATGCATTACTTTTTGATTACTGCGTAATAAAAAACCCACTTTTGCGGGCTTTTTATCACCTGTTAACAGCTTATCATGCTACAGATAGTATCAGTAACTACGTCCAATCTTGGTAGCCGTCTTCATGAATCCAGACAAGACCACCAGGGCATTCCTCTTCATAGAACCAAATGTCTTCATTTTTTGTTTTCCATTCCTCTTCTGTCTTAGGGAATACAGCTTTGTAATGTGTTACCTGTTCTTCAATGTCTCCCTCAAGGAATTGGCCATGTTTACCTAACCTTACTCTCCCTTCATTCATAAGCTGATGAATTAAGTCGAAAAAATAGTTTTTCTTTTCTTCATAGGACAATGTATTCCTATCAAAATTATCAGCTCTCATAGCTGACCATACGGTTCCAATGGAAGCACCGTCCAACTCTTCACTAAACAGTTTGTATTGATCCTCGCTATACAACATGGTTGCCCTCATCGAAATTTGATTTCTACTCTTTTTTTCACTTTACCTTGAAGCGCATTCAGGTGTTCATTATCTATGATATCAATCGTCCAACGTGCTTTGGTATCTTCCTTGCTACTTGAAACACTCCTAAGAGTTAATTTCTCACCTGTTTTTTCATTTAAAACCACCGTCCATAGTGCATCTTTTCTAACTTCTATTAATGGTTTCCCTCCGGTAAGAGATTGCGCATAATCGAAAATCGTCTGTTTCGATAAATTCTCAGTGGCAAACACTTTTGTATTACCTTGCTTGTTGCCGCCACCCTCACCTAACACCTGCTCGAACTGCTGACCAAACACGTTTAGCTTACTTTCGTTCTGTTTCGGGTCAAACACCTTAACCAACTGGTTAGTGTTAACCTTCTGTATTTCCCGCAAATAATCTGCCGTTTTAGTCGACAAATTCGCCCCGGCTGCTGTTTCTCCTTTGATAAAATCGGCAACCGGCTGAGTGTTGAACGTTTTTGTTTTGTATAATTCATCGGAAGCGTTCACCAGCTGTCGGCTCAACTTCCTCACGCCGTCTTCGGTTTTCCCCGGAATCAATGTGCTGCCGGTGGTTACGGCACCAGTACCAATAATCGCCTCTGGTGCCACAATATCCGCCGCATAAATACCGGCTTGGTTCAGGCAAAGCGCGGGGTTAGTTTTGCAACCGGCAATCGCCAATCGTGCCGCCAGAACCAATTCTGGCGCAGCTCCCACCAGCGTCATTCCCCCCGCAGTAAGTACCAGACCGCCGCCACCTACGGTCGCCACTATTGCGGCAGCTTCTCGGCGAGCCACAACACGTTTTGCCGCAGCAACATCACCTTTATCAGCGGCCAAAATGTCTTTCTGATTATCCAGCGCATACTGCATCAACATATGTTCGGTCATGTTGTAGCGATAAACCGACTGCGCGCTGTCCGCAGCACTGTAGGCGCCTTCCGGCGTATGCGTTGTCAACGCCCCGGTCAAAGCCCCGATCACTCGTGCCGTTTGCTCTTTTACTTCATTGCCGTTTAGCGCTTCCTGCAGACGGTAGAGCTGGCGTTCCTTTTCGTTGAGATTGGCCGGTTCGAACAGCGTGCTCTGCATCACGACGCCGGCCAGCTCCGCCGCCAGCGCCCCGGCAGCAGCCCCTTTACCATCGCCGCGCCCGATTTCCGCGGCGATGCCCGCCACAACCGCATGGCTGACTGACTTCCCGGCGGTACCCAGAACGTCGCCGTTATCCCCGATCAGATTGGCGCCCTCGGCCTGAACCTGGCTGCCGATGTTCGCCAGCAGCGCATTGGTCAGGTTGTCCTTGAAGCTGCCGCCGTTGATGGCGGTATTCAGGCTGGAGCTGATGACCGATTGCCCGGCCACCCGCTGCGCCACCTTGCTCCAGTCGCCGTTGCTCAGTTGCGGCAGTTTGACGTTGTTTGGATTGAGCGGTTTGCCCGCCGCGTCCTATCGGCGTTTATATGGAATACAGCATCAAGAGAAAACGGCTCCGAAGAGCCGTTCATGGAAAAAAATATTACCGAATTACAGTATTACTTACACTGTTCCAGTAACCCAAGTAGCTCCATGTCATAAAGCAAGTCGCTTTTTTCTTCTTCGCTAGCATCCAGCAGTAACTCTTCTAGAGATCTATCCTTTAATATGTCCGATATGTTATTTCTAATATTAATTTCTACCCCCTCTGGCCCTCTACCAGCCATTAAAACAAGCTTAAATACATTTAACATTAGATTTTCTATAGGTATAAAAGGTACATACTCATATTGATATGATGCATATCCTATTTCTATACCGTCATACGAAGGCTTCTCGCCTGACTTATTACTCGTATCTAAAATATTTCGGCAACAACCGTAGAAACAGTCTAAAAAATCAGTTCGTATATCCTTATAGCTCATACGTTCGTCATCTATCATTTCAACCTCCGAGGTATCAGCAGTATATTATTGTTATCGATCACTTCCACCTTGACTCCTGGGTATTTTTTCTGAAACTGTTCCACGACACCAAGGCAACTGTCGCAAGCTACACGCTCAGTAAAAATGGTAACCTTTCCCTTAGCGGTAATGTTCGCCCCCAATTTATCAGCCAGATTATCCAAAATTTTATATTCAGAATCCAGGTTTCTGGGGATTGGGTTACCGTCACTATTCTTGATCGTTTCATATGTGAAGTTTCCCCCACCTTTCCCAACAAAACTTTTTTCAGCCTTGTCTATACGGCTATGTGCCGCAAGAGTTTTCGGCATGCCTGGGATATCGATTTGTGCAACTGCGGCATTCCCCATCTTCCTGATATTTTGAGAAAACGGCGCCCTAGCATCCAATACCTGCTGCCTAAACGCAGCAGCCTGTTGAACGGTCTTCTCATTGACCAGATACCCTTTCCAGGCGCTGGTTGGCCCTACCAGTTTGGATGACAGGTACTGGTTGCCGACGTTCGCTTTACCCATACCGGCAAACGTGCTGGCAATAGAGACCGCCATCACCGAGGCATTCACCCAGTCCGGCGACCACCCGGTCAACTTGCTGATTTGTTCTATCTGCTGGTTGCGTGCAAACAGCTGGCCGTCGGTTATCTGGTCGCCCAAATCATACGTGAATAACTGTTCGCTGTCATAGCCGGCAAACGCCGGATAGTTGCCGAAGCGCTGGCGCTCTTTTTGTACCCAGTAATTGGCAATGAGGCCGTCTTCATCCCGCGTTGACGGGTACTTATTCATCAGGGCTTCAAACTGCTTGCGTTCGTCTGAGTTCAACGCCTCTTGCGTGGTGCAAGCTACTTTTCGGCATGAAGCCGCCATCAGACGCGCTTCTTTTTCCTTGTCACCCTTAGCCAACGCTTTAATGGCGTTGAGTTCTTCCTGATGCAACTGTCGATTAAAACGCTCGACAAACTCACCCGCATTTGCACCGCTGGTGGCACCTGCTGCTTTGGCGGTTACGATGGCCCCTGCAAAGGCGCCCGCTACGCGGCTGATTTGAGCCTGACGCTCTTGCCAGCCTTCACTTCTGACCAAATTATCATTGATGATCACCCCGGCCAGCTCCGCCGCCAGCGCCCCTGCCGCTGCGCCTTTGGCATTGCCCTTGCCGATTTCTGCGGCCACGCCCGCCAGAACGGCATGGCTTACGGCACGGCCCGGTATATTGAGAACCTGACCGTTATCCCCGATCAGATTGGCGCCCTCGGCCTGAACCTGGCTGCCGATGTTCGCCAGCAGCGCATTGGTCAGGTTGTCCTTGAAGCTGCCGCCGTTGATGGCGGTATTCAGGCTGGAGCTGATGACCGATTGCCCGGCCACCCGCTGCGCCACCTTGCTCCAGTCGCCGTTGCTCAGCTGCGGCAGTTTGACGTTGTTTGGATTGAGCGGTTTGCCCGCCGCGTCCTTGCTCCAGCCCATCGCGCTGTCGAAACCGTTGAGCGCGCCACCGATCGCCATCGCCGTGGCGGTCGCCTTGACGTTCTCATTGCTACCCAGCGCCTGCAGGGTTTTCGACAGGTTGCCCTGGTTCTCCACCAACGCCACCGCCGCCTGGGAGGCCAGCGAAGACATCCCGGCGGTGACCGCACCGCTGGTTACCGCCCCGCCGCCCACGGCGCCGGAAACGCTGGAGGCCGCCGTGGCCGCCAGTGAACTGCCTGCGGTCACCGCCGCGGCCGCGATGGCGATCACCGCCGCCACCGCCGGGTTCAGGTGCTGGCTCTTGTAATCCCAGCTGTCGTAAGCGTCTTTGACCTTGCTCCACTGCACGTCGTTGCGCTTGTTCAGATCTTTGACCCAGGTGGTGCCCGGCGTATTGCCCAGGGCGTCGATGGCGCTTTGCAGCGCCTGCCCGTTTTTCACCTTCACATCGGCGCTGACGCCCTTGGCGGCCTCTACGGTCAAGGCGCCACCGGTATGAATGCTCGGCAGCACCCACTTATTGTCTTCGTACCCTTTATTGGCCTGCTTGATAAAGAAGCCTTTCGAATTGCTGACGGTCTGTTCGAAAGAGGTGTTTTTCACCGCGCGGAAGTTAACCTGGCCACGGGAACTGGTCAGGCGCGCGTTTTGCCCGGCGGCGATTTTACTGGCTTCATAGGTGCTGTCGTCGCGGCTCATCAGCGTGATATTGCCGGCGGCGGTAAACTCGGTAACCTTGTTGGTCACGTCATGGCGGGTCTGCTTAACCTCGGTTTTCTTGCCCCACCATTTGCGCTTGGTTTCCTTTTTCTCGTAATGGCTGGACTCTTCCATTGCCTGGGCGTAGAGATAGCCGCCCTTGGCGGCGATATCCATATTGCCGACACGCATGGCCTCTGCCTGGTTGTGGGCATCGACCTGGGCTTTCAGCCTTGTTTCTTCCGCATGTTTAGCTTGGGCTTCCTGTTGGACGCTAACTAATTTCCTATTTGCGTTTACCTTTTCACTATCAACAGAATTCAACGCTTGTTGGGCGGCGTGTATCTCATTCTTTTTTTTGATTATGCGTTGACGCAAATTTTCATATTCATCTATCGTCTTTTTTCGAATTGCCAGCGCAATCTCATAACCATCACCGGATGTTTCCGCAGGATCGACACCATAAGGGAATGGGTCAAATGCCTTCCCTCCCTCATTAAGCAATCTATCCAGATCTGAACGGGTTTTTATTTCAATATTCCCCATATCGAGGTGATAAGTCCCCGTACCCGGTATCATTACAGAACTACTGTGCTTGTATGAAATAGGATGCTGAGCAGGATTATCGAGTAACAAACCTTCAGGCGTATTTCTAACGTTGTTCAGTACATTCTGTTTTTGATTAACATTTTGCTCTGCATTTCTAACCGCCTGCTCCGCCGCCGCTATCCGGCTTCCCCAATCCGTCACCGCCACCGACGGTTTCCAGTTCGCCCCTAATCCTTTAACCACCAGTTTGGTCGCCTGGAACAGAATGCTGCCGCCGGAAATCACCGTCATCAGGCCGCCGGCATTCAGCTCGGTGCCCTGCTGAGTGCGAGTTTCGGTGAACTCGTTGCCGCCCTCGCGGTAAGTGTGATTTTGCACCGCCTCGAAACGCATATCGCCGCCGGAGGTCAGCGTCATGTTGGCGCCGGAGGTCAGCCTGGCGCCGTAAGTCAGCAGTTGGTTATTCGCCGACGCGGTCAGGTTTTTACCCGCGCTGAGGGCTGTGACCACATGGCGGTCGTCTTTGTTGTTGTCGTTGGCGGCATCAATGGCGGAATAGGCCAGGTTCGACAACCATAGATTCTGCCCGGCCAGCAGCGTGATATTGCCGTTAGCGGAGAGCGCGCCGCCCTGGGTGCCGATGTCGCGGGCCGAGTTAATCAGCAAATTGCCGCCGGCGTGTACCCGGCTGCCCAGTTCAGGCGTGCGGGACACAGGGAAAAGCGCATTGAATCGACCGTCAAGTTCACGGTAGTTAAGATCGGCGTTATGGGCGGCTAACAGCGTAACGTCCTTATCCGCATTAATCTTGGTGCCGCGGAGCGCCAGATAGCCACCGCTATTGAGCAGAACCGAACCCGTTGCCCTCATTTGGCCACTGGCCAACAGCTGGTTGAAGTATTCCTGCCGTTTAGCCGGAGAAACCGGCCCCCCCAATAGCGCCCCCTCCAACAACGCGCTGTTTTTTACGATTGCAATGCTGCCGTTAGCCGTCATGGCGATATTGCGACTTTGCGGCGCCAGCAGCGTATTCAGCAACGTAATGGTGCTGCCAGCCGTGAGAGACAAATCGCGTGAAGCCTCAAGGCTGCCCAACCAACGCGAACCGTCAGGACGGAAGTAGTGAGGTTTCTCGCTGGAATGTATCTTTATCTCACCGTTTTTGGCGTTTAGCGTGACGTCCTGCCCTTTCAGCTCACTTTGCCAGGCGTCGATGGCGTTGACCGCCGTCAGAGACAGCTCTTTTCCGGCGGCCAAAATGCCTTGCCCAAGAACAATCCGATCTTCGGCAATCGCGGTGATATTGCCGTCGGCACGAATCGCATCAGTACCGACGATATTTTTGGCATGCAGCAGAACATTCCGTGCCTTTAGCGACTCTGGCCTGCCGGAGGTGACCACTTCATTCAGCTGATTTTCATGAGGCGTCGGCGTACTGATCTCTATCTTATTTTTAAAATCCGCAGTGAGATTATTGCCGGCGGTAATCGATGATTTTTGCTGCCCCTTTGCTCGCCAGACGACAAGTTCCTGCTGCTTGGTATAAGGCGCTTTTTCCGTGACATACAGCAGATCCCAATCTCCGGGAGGCGCATCTTCGTCACGGGCAAACGCCCCAACGCCAAACGTGTTCGTTCCCAGACGCCAGTACCGATCTTTCTGGCCGAGTTGAATGCTCTTTACGGTAAAATCGTTCCCCGTCAGGATCAGATCTTTGGCCGCGCTGATATTCGACTGATCGTTCCATAACGTTGTCGCGTTGATATAAGCGTTGTTGCCTGAATTTATCACCCCCGGCGCCTGCGATTTCACCAGAAGATACTCGTCTTTCCCCACATTAACCTTGTCGCCTTTCGACAGGTTGATTTCGCCAAACCAACTGCCGATGCCAAAGTCCTTCAGTTCAGGCTCCAGCAGCACAATAGCGTCAACACCTTGCCGTGAGTCGTAATAACTTCCTACCAAGGATTTATTGAACGCTTTAGAGTTAGCGGGAGTATTTTTCCAAACGGCTTGAACCTCTTGCCTGACATTGTTCAAATTCTCCGTGCGTATAACCAAGTCACCGCTGTTGGTCTGAATGCGTGCAGAGCGGTTTTCTATCTGTTTGGCTTTATTCCCCTGAGCGTCTTTCTGAATCCAGAGATTATTGTTGCTATGCAATGCGGTGTTGTCGCCATCACGTAGTGCCACATTGCGTACCGTATCGGCAAACACCCGCATATCGCGATGCGCCGTAACATTGCCGTTGTTATTGAGCGTATCGGCAGCCATTGTCACGTCACGTTCACCGCGCACCTTAACACCCGATGAGATATGAATTTCCCTGGCGCTGGCGTTCAAGTCTGTCGCTGCCTGTGTATTGCCCAACTCAATCCGCCCGCTAACGCTCAGCGTAATATCCCGCTGTTTGCTGGTGAGGTCTTTCAGGTTAACCCCTACCCCATCCTCATTGGCCACCAGGCGGATTTTGTTGGCGTACATGCCGCCCAGTGCCTTGGTGTCCACCGCCAACACTGGTTTGGCGCCTTCGCCAGCGATCGGCTTGATGGTGCCGTCTTTAAAACTGATGCGGTTAGCGCCCTGGGTCAGCGACAGGTTTTGCGCGTTGATTTTGCCGTTCAGCTCGGTGGCGCGGCTGATGATGTCAACATAGTCGGCGCCGCTGCCGTCCAGCCCTTTACCGCCGATGGTGACGCCGCCTTTTTTCACCTCCAGCGCCTCCAGCGCGCCCTGCTTGTCGAACTGCGGTTTGCCGGTGGTTAACGTCACGCCCGGCGCGTTGATAAAGCCGCAGCCGTTGCAGGTGATGCCATTCGGGTTGGCGATCATCACGTTGGCTTTGTTGCCGAACACCTCGAGCTTGCCCTGCAGCTCGGAACGACTGCCTCCGGTGACTTCGTTGATGATAAGTTCTGCTGGCTTCCCTTTCAGATTCGGGTTGCCCTTTGCATTCTCAATAGTCACGCCCAGTTGGGTCTTGCCACCCTGGATGGCATTATTCAGCACCGCACCGGGCGTACCGACGTTAAAATCCTTGTAGGTATTGTGTGAAATCCCCGCGCCGTTCGGCGTGGCGATATTCACCACCGGTACGTTGCCCGGCTTGATAACCACCTGCGTATTGCCGTTAGCGGCGGTAATGCCGGCGGCGAACGCCGGGTGCAACGGCTGGAAAGCCGTCAGGTAGATCAGCAAATAGCTGGCGCCCCGCGCCAAAGGGGAAGTGGACTTATCCATATTCATTCCTTCGAAAGGATGTTGTTTTGAACGCCGAGGCGCTCCTGCTGTGTGCTGGCGTTATAACGTGACGGTGGCTTGCCAGTAGGCCACCCAACGATCCGGTTGCAGGCTGCCTGGGTGCGTCAGCGATTTACCGACGGTGACCGCCTGATTGAACCAGCGGCCGTTTAACGTCGCGCTCAGCGCCGCGCCGGCGACGCTGCCGCCGTCTATCAGACCGGCGCGCCCCTGCAACCAACCGGCGTCTAACGCGCCGGTGAAAGAAAGCTCTCCCAGCCCCGGCAACGTCTGCCATTGCCAGTTGAGTTCATTGCGCCAGTAGGCGCCGCGATTTCCGGTCAGGTACTGCTCTTTAAAGCCACGCACCGAGTATTGCCCGCCAATGGAAATGCGCTCGCCGGCATACAGGTTGTCTGCGCTGGTTTGCCCATAGGCCGAGGTCAGGTAATAGAGAGAGGGGGCGAGCGGATAAAAGTAGCTGGCGCTGAGGCCAAGCTTGCGGAACTCGCTGCGCGGCGCCCCGTCGCGCTCAGGATCGTCGGCGGTGGCGCCCAGCATGCGCAGCCCGCGGCTTACCGTCGGGTTCAGCGTCATATAGCCGCCGCCCGCAGCCGCACTGTAATTGAGGCCCAGGCTGGCGACGCTGAGCGTCGGGCTGCTGACGCCCAACCGTTCCCCCGCCAGCTTATTTTCCGTGGTACGCCGCGCCAGCCCGATATCGACGGCCAGCTTGCGTTTGCCATCCCGCAGCAACGTGCGGTTGGCGCCCAGACGCTGGGTCTGGTTGTTGCCCTGATAGCGGTAAGCCGCGCCGTTGAACGGCACCCGCTGGAAAAAATCGTTCCAGGCGTACTGGTAACTGAACAGCCAATAGCCGTAGGGTAAGGTGACGCCGCCGTTCAGGCTGCGGCTGCGGTAATGCGGGCTGAAATCGTTATTGCGCGCTGCGGAAAGCGACCATTGATCGGCGAGGCGCAGCGGGTTATCCAGCGTGAAGGCGGCGTTCATCTGCCCGGTGCCGGTGCTTTTCTGGCCGCTGTTGTCGGCGCCGAAAGAGAAAGAGACCGGCGCACGCCGGGCGCCACGCAACAAAACCACGTTGGAAAAGCCGGGTTGTTCGCCGGGTTGAATATCGATAGCCACCTGTTGCGATGGCAGGCGGTTGAGCTGCTCCATGCCCTGCTCAATATCGCGCAGATTCAATACGTCGCCAACCAGGCCGGGAAACGCCATTTTCAGCGCCAGCGTCTGCTCGCCGTTCTGCGTGATGGACTCGATTCGCCCTTCGCTGGCGCTCACGGTCAACACGCCGCGGGAGATATCCTGCTCCTGTAGCCAGGCCTGCGAGGTGACATAGCCGCGTTGCAGATAAGCATTGGTGGTTTCGCGCACCAGACGGTTGATGTGCTCTAGCGTCAGGCAGCGCCCTTGATACGGGCGAACCAGGCTTTCCTTCACCGACCAGGAAAGATGTTCGGCGCCCTGAAAAACGATCTGCCGCACCGGCTGGCAAACCGCCCCTGCGGCGGCCGACACAGGCAGCGGCAAGGCCGGCAACTCAACGTTATTTTGCAGCGCCTCGCGTTGCTGCTGCGCCTGTTCCAGCAACGTTTTCTGCTGCTGGGTAATGCTGTCGCGGTCAGCAGGGCTGGCGATCTCCGCACACCACGCCGGAGCGCAGAGCGCCAAGAGTGCAGGCCAAATCCCGGGCTTCCATGCACACATTTAAACACATCCATTTACGTTAGTTTACATAGCTTATCGAAGTATATACATTTTACACCGACGATCAATGATAATGAGAATTGTTTTTGTTTGATCGGGTTCACAACGTGGTTAAACATCAGGAATATATTTTATCGAGCTTGCCGCCACATTTCCTGATGGCGGATATTATTACCACATGAATTAAAAACCCAAATAATTGCCAATAATAAATTCAAGAGTTAAATAACACGCACAATATCGCTAAAAATAAAAAATAAAGTTTACAAAATTAACCCGCCGTCTTACCGTGATATTTTGTTTAATGCAATTATTCATGAAAGCCATAATTTACAACTAACCAATCAAGAACCTCGAACAATATCAGGATTTCCTAATGCCAGAACGTGATATAGAACTGTTTATTCGTGATTACGTTAATGATATCAAAGCCGGCAGCGCCGCGCTATTTGCCGGCGCCGGGCTGTCCATACCCGCCGGTTTCGTCAGCTGGAAAGAGCTTATCGGTGATATCGCTTATGAATTGGGGCTGGATATAGAAAAAGAAAGTGACCTTATTTCTCTGGCTCAATATCATCTCAATGAAAAAGGCAACCGGCATAAGATAAATCAAAAAATAATTACAGAATTCGCTGAGCAAGCGGAAGAAACTGAAAATCATCGGATCATTGCCAGATTGCCGATAGCGTCACTCTGGACAACCAACTACGACGATCTGATTGAAAAAACCTATGCCCGTTATAATCGCGTCTGCGACGTTAAAACCACGCCGGAAAGTCTGACCAACAATATTCACAAGCGCGATGTTGTCTTATATAAAATGCATGGTGATTATAGAACCCCCAACCAGGCGATTATCACCCGCGAACAATACGAAACTTACTCCCGTACACACCTTCCCTTTTATCAACATGCTGATGGCGGAGTTGACCGCCAAAACCTTCCTGTTTATCGGTTTCAGCTTTGAAGACCCCAACCTGCAATACGTATTGAGTCGCCTTTACGCGCAGTACGGCGAAGGGAAAAGAAACCACTACTGCATCATGCGGCGCGTTCAGGCTGGCGACAGCGGCAGCGAGGATCAGGCGTCTTATGATTACAACAGCCGAAAACAAAGCCTGATGATCAACGATCTGCGCCGTTACGGCATTCAAACGCTGCTGGTGGAGGACTATCGGCAAATCACCGACCTGCTGTATGCCATCGAAACGCAATTCAAGAAAAGCACGGTGTTTATCTCCGGCAGCGCCGACAACTACCACCCCTATGCCCGTGAAGAGTCCATCCAGTTCATACACCGCCTGGCGCGCCTGCTTATCCGCAAACAGTACCGCATCGTCAACGGCTTCGGTTGGGGCGTGGGCACGGCGGTGATCAACGGCGCATTGGAAGCCATTTACGCCAGCGGGGGGAAAATCAGCGAAAGCCAGCTGGTATTGCGCCCTTTCCCCCAATTCGCCAGCGGGAGCATTACGCTGCCGGCACTTTGGCACGAATACCGCCAGAACATGATTTCGCTCAGCGGCATCGCGGTTTTTTTGTTCGGCAACAAGCGTAACGCCGAAGGCGAATGCGTGCTGGCCGACGGTTTATTGAAAGAGTTCCACATCGCTGCGGAACAAGGCTGCGTCTGCATTCCTATCGGTTGTACCGGCGGCGCATCCGCCGAGATCTACCGAAAAATCAAGGAGGAGATGAAAGACACCCTCTATCACCGCCATCCCGTCGCCATGAACCTGCTGGATCAACTTAACGAGCCGGGCAGCCTGGCGGAGAAGAAAACATGCCTGTTGGCACTTATCGATATCATTACTAAGGATAATCCTCGATGACCAGAAAATGTTTTTACAGTTTCCATTATGAGCCGGACAACTGGCGCGCTTCTCAGATACGCGAAATGGGCTCGCTGGAAGGTAACCGGCCGGCCACGGATAACGATTGGGAGGAAGTGAAAAAAGGCGGTGACGACGCCATCGCCGCTTGGATCAAAGGCCAGTTGGACAATCGGAGCTGCGCTGTGATTCTCGCGGGTAAAGATACCGCCAATCGCAAGTGGATCAACTTCGAAATCTGTGAAGCCTGGAAGAAAGGCATGGGCGTGCTGGTGGTGTATATCCATAACCTGAAAGACAGCGCCGGCGAACAAGCCCGAAAAGGCAACAACCCGTTGGATCATATCAAGCTGGGGGATAGAAAGCTTTCCGGAATCGCCAAAGCCTATGATCCGCCTTATTTGACCAGCACCAATGTCTATAATCACATCAAGGAAAATCTGGCGGAGTGGGTAGAAGAAGCGATCCGCATTCGCGAAAATTACTGACGGCCGCCCTAAAGACGAAAGGCTGCATTATCCCGCAGCCTTTCGTTCGCTAGGGGTGCGGCACGTCGCTCACCCATACCGCCCGGTAATATAATCCTCGGTGCGGCGCTGGCGCGGCGAGGTGAAGATGGCGTCGGTATCGTTGTACTCCACCAGCCGCCCCTGATGAATAAAAGCGGTGTAGTCGGAGACGCGCGCTGCCTGCTGCATGTTGTGCGTCACCAGCACCACGCTGTAACGCTGTTTCAGCGCGGAAATCAGCTCCTCGATGGTCAGCGTGGAGATCGGATCCAGCGCCGAGGTCGGCTCGTCGAGCAGCAACACTTCCGGCTCGATGGCGATGGCGCGCGCGATCACCAGGCGCTGCTGCTGGCCGCTGGACAAGCGGAACGCATTTTCACGCAGCCGATCCTTCACCTCATGCCACAGCGCGGCGGCGCGCAGCGAACGCTCCACCGCTTCATCCAGCAAGCGCCGGTCGCGCACGCCCTGCAGCCGCAGGCCGTACACCACGTTTTCATAGATCGATTTCGGGAACGGGTTCGGCCGCTGGAACACCATGCCCACCCGCCGCCGCAGCGCCGCCACGTCAATCTGCGCGCCGGAGATCGTCGTGCCGTTCAGCTGCAGATCGCCCTCGATGCGGCAGTTGTCCACCAGATCGTTCATGCGGTTGAAACAGCGCAGCAGCGTCGATTTGCCGCAGCCCGAAGGGCCGATCAGGGCCGTCACCCGGTGCTTCGGAATGCGCAGCGAAATGTCGTGCAGCACCTGTTTGTCACCATAAAACAGGTTCAGTCCGTTGACCGCCAGCGCGGTCTGTTCATCGTCGAGATGCTGGACATCCAGCCGGGGCAAACTGCCTGGCGTCATCAAACCCATTACGCACTCCCCAAAAATAGCGTCATTGTTACTGCGACCATGCTCGGTACCGCTCCCTCAGCGAATGGCGGATACCCATCGCCGCCAGATTCAAACTCACCACGATCGTCACCAGCAGGAAGGCGGTGGCGAACACCAGCGGCCGCGCCGCCTCTACGCTCGGGCTCTGGAATGCCATATCGTAGATCTGGAAGCTCAAATGCATAAACTTCCGTTCCAGGTGCAGATACGGGAAAATCTCGTCCACCGGCAGCACCGGCACCGATTTCACTACCCCCACCAGCATCAGCGGCGCGGTCTCCCCGGCGGCGCGCGCCACCGCCAGAATCAGGCCGGTCATCATCGCCGGCGCCGCCATCGGCAGCACGATGCGCCACAGCGTCTCGGCCCGGCTGGCGCCCAGCGCCATCGAGCCCTGCCGCAGCGAGGTGGGAATGCGCGACAGCCCTTCCTCGGTGGCGACGATCACCACCGGCAGCGTCAGCAGCGCCAGCGTCAGCGCCGCCCACAGCACGCCGGGCGTGCCGAAGGTCGGGTTGGGCAAGGATTCAGGATAGAACAGCTGGTCGAGCGTGCCGCCTATCATATAAACGAAAAAGCCGAGGCCGAAGACGCCGTAGACGATCGAGGGCACGCCGGCCAGGTTGACCACCGCGATACGGATCACCCGCGTCAGCAGATTGTTGCCGGCATACTCGTGCAGATATACCGCCGCGATCACGCCAAACGGCATCACCACGATCGACATCAGGATCACCATCAACACCGTGCCGAAAATGGCCGGGAACACCCCGCCTTCGGTATTCGCCTCGCGCGGGCTGTCGGTGAGGAACTTCTTCACCTGCTCGCCCCAATGCGCCAGCTTCTCGCTGGTGTTCATGGCGTTCGGGTACCAGGCATCGCGCACCTGGCTGAGCGGAATGGTCAACGTCTGGCCATGCATATCGCGCAGCAGCAGCGCATCACGTTGGCGATCGCGGTTCAGCCCCGCCAGGCGTTCGGACAGCAGCTGGTATTGCCGCTGCAGCTCCAGCCGCTCGGCCTTGATGGCGTCCTGCGCGCGGGCGTCCAGCTTATCGTCGCGCTGCAGGCGCTTTTCCCGCAGCCGCAGCGCGTCAAACTGCTGATTGATGCGCGCCATATCGCGAAATTGAATGTCGTGCGCCTGGCGCGAGAGCGCGGCGATTTGCGGCAGCCGCTGCTGCAACGCCTGCCCCAGATTGCGGCCGGTCAGCGGTTGCCCGTCCTCCAGCAGCCCCGCCAGATAGCCGTAAGCGGTGCCGTGGCTGTCGCGCTCCAGCACCAGCAGGCTGCGCGGCGTGCTTTGACTGCCGATGTCGCTGGCCAGCAAGGTGCGGAAATCCTGCCCTTCACGCTCGCGGTTACCGACCTTGATCAGATAACGTTCGACGCTTTGCGCCTCGCCCGGCGGCGTCACGCCCGCTTCCGTTAGCTGGCGGCGCGAAATGCTTTGCTGTTGATACAGCTCGCCGATCACCGTCACCGGCCCGGCGCCGTTCTGATTCAGCTCGAACTGATAAACCGGGCTCGGCCAGAAATAGCGCATCCCTTGCCCGGCCAACAGCAACAGAATGCCGATCAGCGCCAACAGGCTGACGGCGACCGAACCGGCGGTCAGCCAAATCCACGGCGACCCGCTCTTCACCCAGTTCTTCATGGCGCCTCCTGATTCGGCGTGTAGCGCTTACGCAGCCGCAGGCGCACCGCCTCCGCCAGCGTGTTGAACACGAAGGTGAAGATAAACAGCACCAATGCGGTCAGGAACAGCACGCGGTAATGGCTGCTGCCGGAGACCGCCTCCGGCATTTCGATGGCGATATTGGCCGCCAGCGCTCGCAGCCCCTGGAACAGGCTGCCGTCGATAATTGGCGTATTGCCGGTGGCCATCAGCACGATCATGGTTTCCCCCACCGCGCGGCCAAAGCCGATCATCAGCGCGGAGAAAATCCCGGCGCTGGCGGAAGGCAGCACCACCTTGATCACCGTCTGCCATTGGGTGGCACCCAGCGCCAAAGAGCCCTGGCTCAGGGTAGCCGGCACGCTGAACAGCGCATCCTCCGCCAGCGAGAAGATGATCGGCACCAGCGCGAAGCCCATCGCCACGCCCACCACCAGCGCATTGCGCTGGTCGTAATTATCCCCCAGCCAGAAATGCAGCGGCTCACCGAACAGCGCCACCTCCAGCCGCGGCCCCAGGCTGAGCGCCAGCCACACCGTCAACGCCAGCAGCGGCAACAGCAACAGCAGATCGACACCCGGCCGGCAACGCGGCATAAAGCGATGGGTTAACGCGCCGCACAGCAGCACCGCCGCCGCCAGCAGCAGCGGCAACGCCAGCACCGCCAACAGGTATTGCTCGATGATCGGCGCCAGCCAAATGCCGGCCACGAGCCCGATCACCACCGTAGGCAACGCGCCCATCACTTCGATAGCCGGTTTGATCACCCGCCGCAGCCCCGGCGTCATAAAATAAGCGGTATAGATAGCGCCGGCCAGCGCCAGGGGAATGGCGAACAGCATCGCGTAAGCCGCCGCCTTGAAGGTGCCGAAGATCACCGGCATCAGGCTGAATTTCGGTTGATAACTGTCTTCGCCGGAGGTGGATTGCCAGACGTAGGCCGGCTGCGGGTAGTTCTCATACCACACCTTGCCCCACAGCGAACGCCAGGTGACGTCCGGATACGGATTGTCGAGCGCATAGCGCTGCCAGCCCTGCGCGCTCTCCAGCAGCAGGCCATCGCCGCGCGGCGCGAACGCTATCTGCTGCACCTCGGCGCCCAAACGGGTATTCAGCAGCGGCTGCGGTTGAATGGTGGAGAACAGCGAGAAGCCGCCATCGGGCCGCAGGGTGGCGAACACCCGGCGGTAAGGCTCGGCCACCGTCAGCTCCTGCCCGTCGGCGCCATGGTCGAAATGCTGCACCGGCGTCAGGCGCCAGCGCTGCTCTTTTTCTACTTCGAACCACTCGCGCAGATTGCCGTCGGCGCCCTTGATCAGCAGCGCGCTGCCGCCGGGCAGCGCCGTCATCTGATACGGGGCATGTTCGCCAAGGGTACGCGTTTCACGCAGCTGCAGCTGCGCGCCGTCGATCTGATAACGCGCCAGCCGGTTGCCCGCCAACAGGTAAAGCTGGCGGCCATCCGGCGTCAGCACCAGTTGCTCAGCATCATGTTCCAGCGGGCGCTCGCTGAACTGCGGCGGCCGGTCGGGGCTGAAACGGCCAAACACCAGGCGCCGATCGTCGGTCACCCCGGCCAGCAGATACTGCCCGCGATGCGCATCCGCCAGCGACAGCAGTTTCAGCGGCTTGCGCTGTGGATCCAGCGCCAACGGCTGCTGCCCGAGCGGGAACAGCCACTGCGGCCGGCCGGTCTCCGCCGTCGCGAAATCCGCGCGCGCCACCACCAAGCGGCCGTCGGCCTGCGCCAGCGCAAACAGATCGCGCTCTCCGGCGGCCTGCGCGAGCAGCGCCGGCTTGGCCAACAGCGTCTGCTGCGCCAGCGGCGCCTGGGGCTGGCCGTTCGGGGTCGGCGTCAGGCGATAAAATTGCCCCGCGCCCTGCGCGTCAATGCGGTAACCGACGCGCTGCTGCACGTCCATGCCCAGCGCCAGCGCCGGGGCCGACGCCGCGATCGGCAACGGCTGCGCCTGCCCAAGCGAGGCCGGTTTGAACAGCGGCAGCACCGCAAACAGCAGATAAACGAAGATCAGCATCAACGTCATCAGCACCATCAGCCCGCTGGCGGTCACTGCCGCCTGCACGCCGCGGTCGATGCGCCCGCGCATGCGATCTCGGGGATGTTGATTGGCCGTCGTCTGTGTCATGTGTCTCGCTGTCGCTGATGTAATCGGGCTTGCGCCGTAAGATAACCGGGCATCTTATGTCAGTTTTATGACGTTTGCATGACAAAGTTACCCAATCTCCACCAAGTCATTTTCACTGCCAACAGGCAATATGGCGCTGATATATTGCTGAAAAATGAACGCAAATACGCTTTATAACGCCAATAATAAGCCTGGAAACCTTAATTTAATGCTGCCCAATCCGGCGGCGCATTGCCCACGTCGCCGAAAATTTATCGGCGCCGAAAAATGCCGCGCGCCAACGCAATGGATATGTTGGACTTTCCTGTCAATCTCTCGCAATAATGATCAAGGACACTAGAGCGGCATCCGGGCGCTGCGTCCCGGATCCTATTCTAAATTTGAACTGGAGTGGCAATGGGTCAGGAAAAGCTCTACATCGAAAAAGAACTAAGCTGGTTATCCTTTAATGAACGCGTGTTGCAGGAAGCCGCAGATAAGAGCAATCCCCTGATTGAACGTATGCGTTTTCTGGGCATTTACTCCAACAACCTCGACGAATTCTATAAAGTCCGCTTCGCCGATCTCAAACGGCGCATCCTGATCAGCGAAGAGCAAGGCTCCGCTGGCGCCTCGCGCCACCTGCTGAAAAAGATCCAGGCCAAGGTGCTGAAAACCGATCAGGAGTTCGACGGCCTGTACAACGATCTGCTGCTGGAAATGGCGCGTAACCAGATCTTCCTGATCAACGAACGCCAGGTGTCCGAGAACCAGCAAATCTGGCTGCGGCAATATTTCAAACAGCATCTGCGCCAGCACATCACGCCGATCCTGATCAATCACGACACCAATCTGGTGCAGTTCCTGAAAGACGATTACACCTATCTGGCGGTGGAGATCATCCGCGGCGCGCGCATCGACTATGCGCTGCTGGAGATCCCGTCCGACAAGGTGCCGCGCTTCGTCAATCTGCCGCCGGAAGCGCCGCGCCGCCGCAAGCCGATGATCCTGCTGGACAACATTCTGCGTTACTGCCTGGACGATATCTTCAAGGGCTTCTTCGACTACGACGCGCTCAACGCCTACTCGATGAAAATGACCCGCGACGCGGAGTACGATCTGGTGACCGAAATGGAATCCAGCCTGCTGGAACTGATGTCCTCCAGCCTGAAACAGCGCCTGACCGCCGAGCCGGTGCGCTTCGTGTATCAGCGCGACATGCCGAACGAAATGGTGGAACTGCTGCGCGGCAAGCTGGGCATCTCCAACTACGATTCGGTGATCGCCGGCGGCCGCTACCACAACTTCAAAGATTTCATCAGTTTCCCGAACGTTGGCAAGGCCAACCTGGTCAACAAGCCGCTGCCGCGCCTGCGCCACATCTGGTTCGACGGTTTCCGCAACGGCTTCGACGCCATTCGCGAAAAAGACGTGCTGCTCTACTATCCGTACCACACCTTCGAGCACGTGCTGGAGCTGCTGCGCCAGGCGTCGTTCGATCCGAGCGTGTTGGCTATCAAGATCAACATCTACCGGGTGGCGAAAGATTCACGCATCATCGAATCGATGATCCACGCCGCGCACAACGGCAAAAAAGTCACTGTGGTGGTCGAGCTGCAGGCGCGCTTCGACGAAGAAGCCAACATTCATTGGGCGAAGCGCCTGACCGAGGCCGGCGTACACGTGATCTTCTCAGCGCCGGGCCTGAAAATCCACGCCAAGCTGTTCCTGATTTCGCGCCGTGAAGGCGATGAAATTGTGCGCTATGCTCATATCGGTACCGGCAACTTTAACGAAAAAACCGCGCGCATCTACACCGACTATTCGCTGTTGACCGCCGACTCACGCATCACCAACGAGGTGCGCCGGGTATTCAACTTTATCGAGAACCCCTACCGGCCGGTCACCTTCGACAACCTGATGGTGTCGCCGCAGAACTCGCGCCTGAAGCTGTATGAGCTGATCGACAACGAAATCGCCAACGCCCAGGCCGGGGAACAGGCCGGCATTATGTTGAAAATAAATAATCTGGTGGATAAAGGGCTGGTAGATCGGTTATATACCGCGTCCGGCGCCGGCGTGAAGATCCGCCTGCTGGTGCGGGGCATGTGTTCCCTGATTCCCAACCTGCCGGGGATCAGCGACAATATTCAGGTGATCAGCATCGTCGATCGCTTTTTAGAGCACGACCGGGTTTACGTTTTCGACAATAAAGGTGACAAACGGGTGTATCTGTCCTCCGCCGACTGGATGACCCGCAACATAGATTACCGTATCGAAGTGGCGGTATCGCTGCTGGATCCGGCGCTGAAACAGCGCGTTCTGGACATTCTGGAGATCCTGTTCAGCGATACGGTCAAGGCCCGTTATGTGGATAAAGAACTGAGCAACCAGTACGTGCCGCGTGGCAACCGCCGCAAAGTGCGTGCCCAGGTGGCTATTTACGAGTATTTAAAAGCTCTGGAACAACCAGGACAGTAGGCCAGCAACTATGCCGCTAAAAAACACTGCAACGAACAAACCGCAGGAAATCGCCGCCATCGACCTCGGGTCGAACAGTTTCCACATGGTGATCGCCCGCGTCGTCAACGGCGCCTTACAGGTATTGGGCCGTTTAAAACAGCGGGTGCATCTCGCCGACGGATTGGACAGCAACAACGTACTCAGTGAAGAGGCGATAGAACGCGGCCTGGCCTGCCTGGCGCTGTTTGCCGAACGGCTGCAGGGCTTCCCGGCGGATAACGTCACCATCGTCGGCACCCATACCCTGCGTCAGGCGGTGAACGCCGAAGTGTTCCTCAAGCGCGCCGCCAAAGTGATCCCCTACCCGATCGAAATCATCGCCGGCCAGGAAGAAGCGCGCCTGATCTTCATGGGCGTGGAGCACACTCAGCCGGAGAAAGGCCGCAAGCTGGTGATCGACATCGGCGGCGGATCCACCGAGCTGGTGATCGGCGAAGACTTCGAGCCGCTGCTGGCGGAAAGCCGCCGCATGGGCTGCGTCAGCTTCGCCCAGCTGTTCTTCCCGGGCGGCGAGATCAGCAAAAACAACTTCCGCCGCGCGCGGCTGGCGGCGGCGCAAAAATTGGAAACGCTGGCCTGGCAGTACCGCATTCAGGGCTGGCAGTACGCGCTGGGCGCCTCGGGCACCATCAAGGCCGCCCACGAAGTGCTGGTGGCGATGGGGGAAAAAGACGGTCTCATCACCCTGGATCGCCTGGAAATGCTCGCCGAACAGGTGCTGCAGTTCAAAAGCTTCAGTTCGCTGAGCCTGCCGGGGCTGTCGGAGGATCGCCAATCGGTGTTCGTGCCGGGGCTGGCTATCCTGTGCGGCGTGTTCGACGCGCTGGCGATCCGCGATCTGCGCCTGTCCGACGGCGCGCTGCGCGAAGGCGTGCTGTATGAAATGGAAGGTCGCTTCCGCCATCAGGACATCCGCAGCCGCACCGCCAAGAGCCTGGCCGATCACTACAACATCGACCGCGAACAGGCCAAGCGGGTGCTGGAAACCACCGAGCTGCTCTACTCGCAGTGGATGGCGCAAAACACCAAGCTGGCGCATCCGCAACTGGAAGCGCTGCTGAAATGGGCCGCCATGCTGCACGAGGTGGGGCTGAGCATCAACCACAGCGGCATGCACCGCCATTCGGCCTACATTCTGCAAAACTCCAACCTGCCTGGCTTCAACCAGGAACAGCAGCTGCTGCTGGCGGCGCTGGTGCGTTTCCACCGCAAAGCGATCAAGCTCGAAGAGCTGCCGCGCCTCAACCTGTTCAAGAAGAAGCACTACCTGCCGCTGATCCAGCTGCTGCGTCTGAGCACCCTGCTCAACAACCAGCGTCAGTCGACCACCACGCCGGAAACGCTGCGCCTGACCACCGACGACAACCACTGGACGCTGCGCTTCCCGGCCGGCTACCTGGCACAAAACAACCTGGTGCAGCTCGATTTCGAGCGCGAACAGGCCTACTGGAACGACGTCGTCGGCTGGAAGCTGCTGATCGAAGAAGAAGGCTCGCAAAACGAACAGCGCTCCGCCTGATCCCCCGCCCCCTGCCAGACAGGGGGTTTTTCTTTCCGCCCTCGCCCCGTCAACCTAAACGAAGCCCTAATACACCGCCCCGCACGCCGGAAAAAAATGGACAACTTTTGTCATCAGCGCCTAAAATCCGCTTACAAATTCTCGAGCGAATAACACAGGACACCGGCATACCGGGTGATATATGCGCAAGAAAACCACCGGACAGATGACGAAGATAGTGTTGTTTATCAGCTTTATCATTTTAGTCGGCCGACTGCTGTACGCCGCCGTGGTGGCGGTGCCTCATCATCAGGAAAAAAAGCAGGCCGCTGCGCAAAACGCCGCCGAAGTCAGCGCGCCGCAACAGGACGCCTCCTCTGAATAACCGCCGCACCCCGGCCGTTTCATAAAAATGACGCCGGCACCCGCTATGCTCTATCTTTTAATGAGCCTGCGTCAGGAACGCCGAGCGCCCGTAAAGGAACACCATGTCAGCCGCAACCCATAACGTCAAAAAAGTCGCTGAATACCGCCAGCGCATTCTCACTCTGCTGTTGAACAATAAGGAGTTGGTCGACGGCATTCTCGGCCGGCCAGGGGATGAACACGCCCTCAGCCAAAGCGAACTGCTGAACCAGACGGCGGAAATCACCGGTCTGTTGGACGATATGCACGCCGCCGACCTGGCGGACCTGCTGGAGGCGCTGCCGCAGGACGAACGTATGGCGCTGTGGCGGCTGGTGGGCAACAGCAAGCGCGGCCAGACGCTGGTGGAGGTCGCCGAACCGGTCTGGGACAGCCTGATCGAGGAAATGAGCGACAAAGACCTGCTCAAAGCGATCAAAACGCTAGACGTCGACGAACAGGCCTACCTGGCGCAATACCTGCCGCGTAACCTGATGGGCCGGTTGCTGACCTCGCTGGAGCCGGAGCAGCGCGCCCAGGTGCGCGAGATGAGCCAGTACGCCAAAGACAGCGTCGGCTGGATGATGGATTTCGAACTGGTGACGGTGCGGCCGGACGTCACGCTCGGCGCGGTGCATCGCTTCTTGCGCATGCGCAAAACCATTCCCGACGCCACCGATAAACTGTTCGTCACCGATCGCAAAAACACCCTGTTGGGCGAGCTGCCACTGACCGCAGTGCTGCTGAACGATCCGGAGATCCCGGTGCGCGAAGTGATGGACAGCGATCCCGCCACCTTTCAGCCCGAAGACAAGGCCGATGAAGCGGCCGGCGCGTTCGAACGTTACGACCTGATCAGCGCCCCGGTGGTTGACGCCAAGGGCAAACTGATGGGCCGCCTGACCATCGAAGAGATCGTCGACGCCGTCAACGAAGAGAGCGACACCAACCTGCGCCGCATGGGCGGTTTGAGCCCGGAAGAAGACGTGTTCGCCCCGGTCAGCAAGGCGGTCAAGACCCGCTGGGCCTGGCTGGCGATCAACCTCTGCACCGCATTCATCGCCTCGCGGGTGATCGGCCTGTTCGAACACACCATTTCCCAGCTGGTGGCGCTGGCGGCGCTGATGCCGATCGTCGCCGGCATCGGCGGCAACACCGGCAACCAGACCATCACCATGATCGTGCGCGCGCTGGCGCTGCACCAGATTGAAGTCGGCAACATCTCGCGCCTGATGCTCAGAGAGCTGGGCGTCGCCATCATCAACGGCGTGGTGTGGGGCGGCATCATGGGCGTCATCACCTGGCTGCTGTACGGCGACGCGGCGATGGGCGGCGTGATGACGCTGGCGATGCTGCTCAATCTGCTGCTGGCGGCGCTGATGGGCGTAGTGATCCCGATGACCATGCTCAAAATGGGCCGCGATCCGGCGGTCGGCTCCAGCGTGCTCATCACCGCGCTGACCGATACCGGCGGCTTTTTCATCTTCCTCGGCCTCGCCACCCTGTTCTTGCTGTAATACGCGAAAAGCCGGCCGCGCGCCGGCTTTTTCGCCATTCTGTCGCCGGGTTTGCGTTAACGCAGTAAAGTCGGCCATCCCGGTAGGTTTTCCTCTCGCGCTGTACTAACCTTTGCCAATAAATCGTCTTAATTCATCCACGTCATGAATCCAATCACTGACAGAGGCCATCGGTAAGGGTGTCTATGGAGATCAGCGCGCCGAACACGTTCGGCACCCACAAAGGCGTCGTGCTGACGCATTCCCTGTTAGTGGCGCTGGCGACGTTTCTGCTCGCCTTGCTGAGCCTGTCGCTGTCCAGCGAAGCCAGCCACTTCACCCCGCTGTGGTTTCCGACCGCCGCCGCGATCGCGGTGCTGTACCGCCACGCCCCGCGCCACTGGGGCCTGCCGCTGTTGGCCAGCGGCCTCGGCATCGTGCTCGCCAGCTTCTTGCTGTTCGGCGTCAGCGCCACGCCCGTCAAGCTGGCCGCCATCAACCTGCTGGAAGCGGCGGTTTGCGCCCTGCTGTTGCGCCGCATGCTAGACCCGTACGATCCGTTGAACGATCTCGCCAGTTGGCTGCGTTTTGTGGTCTGCGCAGTGATTTTTACCCCGCTGTTCAGCGCGCTGCTGGCCGCCGGCCTGGTGCCCGCGCCAGGCCAGCCTTTTTGGCAGCCGTTCGGTACCTGGTTCATTTCCGAAGCGATAGGGGTGCTGTCGCTGGCGCCGATCGGCCTCTCTTATAACCGTCGCACCCTGACGGCGCTGAACCCGTTTCCATTATTGCTGACGCTGATGGTTACGCTGGCTTTCAGCTTTGTGGCGCTGACCTACCTGCCTTTTCCGTTCACGTTCGTGATTTTGCCGCTGCTGTGGGCAGCCATCGCACTGCCGCGTTTTGGGGCGTTCACCGTTTGCTTCTGCACCCTCTTGCTGATCACCGTGATGATTTCGCTGGGGTTGCTGCATTTCCAGGCTTCCGGCAAGCACCTTGGCGATCTCGGTCTGTACTTGCCGATGCTGCTGATTTTAATCCCGGCGCACGCGATGGCGGTGGTGATGCACGCCTTTCGGGTGGAAAAACAGCACATCGTCGAGAGCGAAAGCCGCTTTCGCAGCGCGCTGGAGTATTCCGCCATCGGCATGGCGCTGGTGTCGCCGCAGGGGAAATGGCTGCAGGTCAATCAGGCGCTGTGCGCGCTGCTCGGCTATACGCCTGAGGCGCTGCATAAGCTGACCTTTCAAGAAATTACGCATCCCGACGATCTCACCGCCGATCTCAGCCAGTTGCACGACCTGCTCGATGGCCATATCAGCAGCTACACCATGGAGAAACGCTACATCCGCAGCGACGGCCAGACCGTCTGGGCGCTGCTGGCGGTCTCGCTGGTGCGCGACGCCGAAGGCCTGCCGCTGTATTTCATCTCGCAGGTGGAGGACATCAGCGATTTGAAGCGCAGCCAGGCGGAAAACAACCGGCTGGTGGAGCGCATTACGCTGGCCAATCAGGTGGGCGGCGTCGGCATCTGGGAATGGGTGATGAACCAGGAAAACTTCACCTGGGATCAGCGCATGTTCGAACTCTACGATCTCAATCCCGACCAAACGCCGACGCTGGCGCTGTGGCGCACCCTGTTGGTGCAGGAAGATCGCGACCGCACCGATCGCGAGCTGGCCGCGCTGTTGGCCGACCCCAAGCCTTTCGTCATGGAATACCGCATCGTGACCCGCCAGGGCAGCGTGCGCCATATTCGCGGCCAGGGCAACGTGATCCTCGACGATCAGGGCCGGCCGCTGCGCATGATCGGCACCAATATCGACATGACCGAGCTCAAGAGCCTCGCCGAAGCGCTGCACGAGGAGAAAGAGCGTTTGCACATCACCCTCGACGCCATCGGCGAAGGGGTGATCTCCACCGACAGCCACCTGCGCATTACCTTTATGAATCCGGTGGCCGAGCAGATGTGCGGCTGGCCGCTCGATCTGGCGATCGGTATGCCCGTCGCCGGCGTGGTGCGCCTGACCAACGGCAAAGACGGCCCGGAAATCGAAAACCTCACGCAATATCCACGGCAGTGGCCGGCGGATTACGCATTGGTGCTGCACAGCCGCGACGGGCGCTATTTCGACGTGCAGCAGTCTGTCTCACCGCTAAAAACCCTCGACGGTGAAACCATGGGCGCGGTGATGGTGCTGCAGGATGTCACCGCCTCGCGCGAACTGATGAAAAAGCTCAGCTACAGCGCCTCGCACGACGCGCTGACCGGCCTGCCGAACCGCGCCAGCTTCGAGAAGCAGCTGAAAGCGGCAATCGTCGCCGGCGGGGAACCGTCGCCGCCGCATTCGCTGGTGTTCCTCGATCTGGATCGGTTCAAGGCGGTGAACGACACCGCCGGCCACGCGGCGGGCGATGCCTTGCTGCGGGACATCGCCCAGCTGATGCGGCACCAACTGCGCAACAGCGACTGCCTCGCCCGGCTGGGCGGCGACGAATTCGGCCTGATCCTGTTCGACTGCCGGCCGGAGCAGGCCAAATCGCTGATGCAACAGGTGGTCAACCAAATCAGCCAGCATCCGTTCTACTGGGAAGGGAAAATTTATCGCGTCGGCGCCAGCGCCGGCATCACGCGCATCGGCGGCGACGCCAAAAGCAGCGAGCTGCTGGCCCAGGCCGACATCGCCTGCTACACCGCCAAGCACCACGGGCGCGGCCAGGTATATCTGTATGAAGCACGGCAAAAACAGCTGCTGGAGCGGCAGCATGAATTGCTGAGCCTGCAGGAAGTGCAGACGATCGTCAGCGAGGGGCAGCTGCGGCTGCTGACCCGCGCGGTCGCACCGCCGGCGACGCCGCTGTCGGCCGCGTTCCACCAGGTGAAGCTGCAGGTGATGGCGCCGGACGATCGGCCGCTGCCGCACGAGGCATTCATCGCCGCCGCGCAGCTGTACGGCCTGATGCCGGACATCGACCGCTGGACGGTGGCGCAGCTGCTGGTACGCTGCGCCGACGACATCAAGCGCAAAGGGCTGTCGCTCGCGTTGCCGCTGGCCACCGACAGCCTGCTGAACACCGACTTCCAGCGCGAGCTGACGGAAAGGGTGCGCGCTTCCTCGCTGCCGCCGCAGGCACTGTTGTTCAGCGTCGATGAGGCCGTGGTGCTGGAACACGCCGCGCAGTGCCGGGCGTGTCTTCGCGAACTGCAGCAACTGGGCTGCCGGCTGATCGTCAATGGCTTCGGGCATAACATCAATGCCTTCGATGAGCTGGGCGATCAGAAAATCGACATCATTCGCGTCGATGAACGCTTTATCACCAACGTGCACTGCAACCAGATGGATGAACTGATGGTCTCGATGCTCAACGGCGCGGCGCATCGGATCAAAGCGCAGACGCTCGCCGGGCCGGCCCACCAGCCGGTGACGCTGCAGGCGCTGCGCGATATCGGCGTCGATCTGGCGGATGGCGATCAGGTCGCGCTGGAGCAGCCGCTGGCGGTGTTGCTCAGCGACGGCTACTTCGGCATTCGCTAACCCCTCCCCCTCACCGGCGCCGTCTCGCGGGCGGCGCCGCACTCCCGTTATTCACATTGTGTTAACCCATGCGAGATTAGTGATATAAATAACACCTGAAGCTTAAACGATTAAATAAGATGAAACTCCCATGCGAACATCAGCGTATCCGTTGATTTTCCTCGACATGTGATGGCTCAGGGATAAGGGACTATGGAAAAGAAATGGTTTTCCGCCAGGGAACTGATGGGCAAGGCGGGGTTGCCTTCAACCCCGCAAGGGGTCAATTTGATGGCCCGGCGCGAAGGCTGGCTAAGCCGCCGCCGCAGCGGCGTGCAGGGCAAAGCGCTGGAATACCATATCGACAGTCTGCCGTACGGGGCGCGCAGCCTGTCGGCCTTGCGCGAGACAGACCCTCCGGGCTACGACGTCAAACGCCAGGATCCGATACGGGTCTGGATCGAGTATTACTATCACCTGACGCCGGCCGAGCGGGAAAAGCTGCTGGCGTTCCTGATGCGCGAGGGCATGAGCCGCCTGCTGCAGCTGATCGAGCCCCCCCGCTAGCCCGAATGCTCAATCCTCCCCTTCCGGCGCCCAGCCGTCGTTGTGCCACAGATGCAGCGTGGCGTAAGAGCGCCACGGGCGCCAACGTTCGGCATAGCGTTCGATCTGGCGCGGCGTCATGCCGGGAAAACGCTGTTTGATCAGGTAGTCGCCGGCCAGAAACACGTCCGGCCAAGACCAGGCGCGCATCGCGATATAGCTGGCGGTCCAGCTGCCGATGCCCGGCAGCGCGGTCAGCGCCCTGATGCCCTGGTCGATATCCAGCACGTTGTCGAGCTGCAGCCGCCCTTCGCCCAGCGCGCGGGCGATCTCGATCAGCGCCGCCGCGCGCTTCAGCTGCACCCCGAGCGGGCGCAGTGCTTCGGGCTGCAGCTGCGCCACCCGTTCTGCGCTGGGGAAAACATGGGTGATGCCCTCGTGCGGCGCCGCCAGCGGCTCTCCCCAGCGTTCGGCCATCCGCCCGGCGAAGGTCGCCGCCATTTTCACGCTGACCAACTGCCCCAGCACCGCCCGCGCCGCCTGCTCGAAGCTGTTCACGCAGCCCGGCAGGCGCAGCCCCGGTGCATCGGCCGCCAGCGAGCCCAGCGCCTCATTGATGCGATCCGGCGCGGCGTCCAGATCAAACAGCAGGCGCACGCGGCGCAGCACCTCCGTCGTCACCAAACTGAGCGCCGGCGCGATCTCGACCCTGACCCGGTTGCGCGCTTCCTCCGGCTGCACGCTGACCCAGCCGCAATACTCCGTGCCGCCCTGGTTGACGGCGATCGAACGCAGATAGCGCCGGCTCTCGACCCGCTCCACGCCCTGCACGGCGCGCGCCTGCAGGAAATTCAGCATGCGATCCCAGTCATAGGGCGGCCGGTAGCCCAGATGGAACACCAACCCGCTGGCGGCGGCCCGCTCACCGCGCGCACCGCCGCTGCGCAGCGCAGACGGGATCAGGCGATAGCGCGCCTTGAACAGCTCGTTGAAACGCCGCAGGCTGCCGAAACCGGCGGCGAACGCCACCTCGCTGAGCGGCAGATCGGTGTCCGCCAGCAGGCGTTTGGCCTGCAGCAACCGGTGCGACTGCGCGTAATCGATCGGCGAAGCGCCAAACTGTTCGGCGAAGATGCGCCGCAGGTGGCGATCGGAAATGCCGAGCCGCGCCGCCAGCGCTTCGCAGCTGTGTTCGGACAGATAGCCTTGCTCGATGAGCTGCACCGCCACCTGCGCATAGCGGTTGCCCAGATCGATCAGCGCCAGGCCGGGCGCCAGCTCTGGCCGGCATTTAAGGCAGGGGCGAAAGCCCGCCAGCTCGGCCGCCGCCGCGCTCGGATAGAAGGTGCAGTTTTCCAGCTTCGGCGTGCGGGCGCTGCACACCGGGCGGCAATAGATGCCGGTGGAAGAGACGCCGACGAAAAAGCGGCCGTCGAATTTGCGGTCACGCGCGCGCAGCGCGTCGTACAACGCTTGCTGTTGAGTATTCATGGCAACGCTCGGGTTCGGTTTTTTCTGCATTATGGGGCTCGCCTGGCGCGCTGACGTGCGGAATTCGGACATTAAGTTAAGCATGCCGATGCCGCGCCCGCTAAATTTTTCGACACTCGCGCATCGGCGCATTGCCCGCCGGCTCCGTCTCGGGTAAAGTCGCCCCCCTTCATTGGCATGGGGACAAAAAAGAGATGTTTATTGGATTCGATTACGGGACAGCCAACTGTTCCGTCGCGGTGATGCGCGACCACGGCCCCGAGCTGCTGACGCTGGAAAACAACGAACCGTATCTGCCTTCGATGCTGTGCGCGCCGACCCGCGAAGCGGTGAGCGAATGCCTGCACCGCCATTGGCAGGTGCCGACCGGCAGCGAAGAAAACCAGCAGCTGCTGCGCCGCGCCATCAGTTACAACCGCGAAGAGGACATTCCGGTCAACGGCGACAGCGTATTGTTCGGCCTGCAGGCGCTGGCGCACTACATGGAAGATCCGGAAGAGGTGTACTTCGTGCGCTCGCCGAAATCCTTCCTCGGCGCCAACGGCCTGAAGCCGCAGCAGATCGCCCTGTTCGAAGACCTGGTGTGCGCCATGATGTTCCACATCAAACGCCAGGCGGAAAACGTGCTGCAGACCGGTATCGAGCAGGCGGTGATCGGCCGGCCGATCAACTTCCAGGGCATCGGCGGCGAAGAGGCCAACCGGCAGGCGCAGGGCATTTTGCAGCGCGCCGCCGAACGCGCCGGTTTCAAAGCCATTGAATTCCAGTTCGAGCCGGTGGCGGCGGGGCTGGACTTCGAGGCGACGCTGAGCGAAGAGCAAACCGTGCTGGTGGTGGACATCGGCGGCGGCACCACCGACTGCTCGGTGCTGCTGATGGGGCCGCAGTGGCGCGACCGCGCCGATCGCCAGCAAAGCCTGCTGGGGCACAGCGGCTGCCGGGTCGGCGGTAACGATCTGGACATCATGCTGGCCTTCAAACAGTTGATGCCGCTGTTCGGCCTGGGCGGCGAAACCGCGAAAGGCATCGCCCTGCCGGCGCTGCCTTACTGGAACGCGGTGGCGACCAACGACGTGCCGGCACAAAACGACTTCTACAGCGCCGCCAACGGCCGTGTGCTGCGCGATCTGATCCTCGACGCGGCGGAGCCGGAAAAGGTCAAACGCCTGCTGAAAGTGTACCAGCAGCGCCTGAGCTACCGACTGGTGCGCGCGGCCGAAGAGAGTAAGATAGCCCTGTCCGGCCAAACCGCCATCAGCGCGCCGCTTGGCTTCGTGCAGGCCGATCTGGCGGAGAGCATCAGCCAGGCTCAGCTCGCCGACGCCATCTCGCAGCCGTTGATGCGCATCCAGGAACAGGTCAGCGCCGCGCTGGCCAGCAGCCAGACCGCGCCGCAGGTGATCTACCTGACCGGCGGCAGCGCGCGCTCCCCCCTGCTGCGCGCCGCGCTGCAACAGCAGCTGCCTGGCATTCCGATCGTCGGCGGCAACGACTTCGGCTCGGTCACCGCCGGGCTGGCGCGCTGGGCGCAAACGCTGTTCCGTTGACGGCCCAAGGGCGCGGCTCGCCGCGCCCTTGCTCATTGGAGGCTATGCATCATGTCAACCATCCTTACCCTCGACAGCGCCAGGCTGCGGCTGCGCCCCTGGCGCGACGAAGATCTGCCGGCCTTCGCTGCGCTTAACGCCGATCCGCAGGTGATGCGCTATTTCCCGTTCCCGGCGACGATGACGGCCGAGGAAAGCCACGCGCAGGCCGAACGCATCCGCGCCTTCATGCAACAACATGGCTGGGGGCTATGGGCGGTGGAAGTGAAAGACGGCGCGCCCTTTATCGGGTTTGTCGGGCTGGCGCGGCCGGGCGACGATCTGCCCTGTTCCCCCTGCGTGGAGATTGGCTGGCGGCTGGCGGCGGCCCACTGGGGCAACGGCTACGCCGCTGAAGCGGCACGCGCGGCGCTGGCGTGCGCCTTCGACACGCTTCACTTGCCGGAAGTGGTGTCCTTCACCGCCGAAAACAACCAACCGTCGCGCCGGGTGATGGCGCGCATCGGCATGCAATTTGACGGCGAAACCTTCCTGCACCCACGCCTGCCGGCGGGCCATCCGCTGCAAAAGCACGTCTTGTACCGGCTGAACCGGCAAACGTGGCGCGAACGCCGCGGCGATTAATACAGCGTATCCTTCAGCCGCTGCGGCAGCGCCTGGTCGTACTCCTCACCGTCGAAGCGCGTTTGGCTCACCGCGGCCAAAATATGGCCGGGGCTGGGCAGCGCCGAACGTTCGAGGCGGTTGCCCTCTTCCCAAAGTCCCGAACGCAAGATCGCCCGGCTGCACTGGAAGAACACCGCCTCCACCCTAATGCGCAGCACCGAACGCGGCAGCTGATTGCGGTAGGCGAAGCGCTGCAGCACCGCCGGCGCCACCACGATCTCCGCCCGCCCGTTAATCCGCAGCGTTTCGCCGATGCCGGGGATCAGCAGCAGCAGCGCCACCCGGTTGTCGTACAGGATATTGCGCAGGCTGTCGATGCGGTTATTGCCGCGCCGATCCGGCAGCAGCAGGGTTTTCTCGTCTTCGATCTGGATAAAACCGGCCGGATCGCCGCGCGGCGAGACATCCATGCCGTCCGGCCCGACCGTCGAGAGGGCGGCAAACGGCGCCGCCTCGATAAACGGGCGGTACGCCGGGTGAATATAGCTGACTTCTTTAAACACCGAGGGCGCGGCGGGTTTGCCGTACAGCTGTTCCAGCGTCGCGAGGTCGTTGATGGTATCGCCAGACATTGCAGTTTCCTGAATTAAGTCATATTGACCCCTTCAGCATAGAGCAAAATCGCCGGCGGCTCTTACTCAGCGCTGGCGTGGTTCAGCGTCTGAATGTCGTCCGCATCCAGCGTCAGGCGGGTGGCGCTGACTAACTCATCCAACTGCGGCAACGAGGTGGCGCTGACGATCGGCGCGGTGATGCTCGGGCGCGCAATCAGCCAGGCCAGCGAGACCTGCGCCGGGGAGCTGCCGTGCTTGCCCGCCACCTGATCCAGCTCCGCCAGAATGCGGAAACCGCGCGGGTTAAGGTAGCGTTCGACGATGCGATCGCCGCGCTGGCTTTTGCCCTCGTCCGCTTTGCTGCGGTATTTGCCGGTCAAGAAGCCGCTGGCCAGCGCGAAGAAGTTGATCACCCCGAGCCCGTGGCGCTGCGCCACGCCTTCCAGCTCAGCTTCATAGCCTTCGCGCGCATAAAGATTATATTCCGGCTGCAGGGTTTCGTAGCGCGCCAGCCCGTTGCTTTCGCTCACCCGCAGCGCTTCTTCCAGGCGATCCGCCTGATAGTTGGAGGCGCCGATCGCCCGCACCTTGCCGGCCTTGATCAGCGCATCGAACGCCGCCAGCGTCTCTTCCAACGGCGTATCGCGGTCATCGTCGTGCGACTGGTAGAGATCGATATAATCGGTTTGCAGGCGGCGCAGCGAGTCCTCCACCGCCTGCTGAATATAGCGCGGCGACAGCCCCTGTTTGCCTTCGCCCATCGGTTTGCCCACCTTGGTGGCGATGATCACCTGATCGCGCTTGCCGCTCTTCTTGAGCCATTCGCCGATAACGGTTTCCGATTCACCGCCCCTATTGCCCGGCACCCAGCTGGAATAGACATCGGCGGTATCGATAAAGTTAAGTTGATTGTCCACCAGCGCATCCAGCAGGCTGAAAGAGGTCGCCTGATCCGCCGTCCAGCCGAACACGTTGCCGCCGAAGGTCAACGCCGGCACCTGAATGCCCGAACGGCCCAGTTGTTTCTTGCTCATCACAAAGGCTCCATGGGTTAAATGATTTGCCTGTTAATTATTAGCGCCAAACACAGGAAATCGTTAAAACGCATTGGCTATAAGCCGGAATAAATCACTTATAAACATAGCACGCTCAAATCACCCACTTATTAGGACAATGCTGACGGTTCCTCCATATTTCCTTCATTTTTATGCCGTCTTCGCTGGCTAAACTAGTATCCTGTAAGGAGTGTCATTTTTGTGGCAATGAGTGCCCGCGCCCCTGCCTTTTGGAGAGAATTTTCACCACCATGAATGCAAAACCCCAACGTCGTTCCCTGCTGCTGCGCCTGCTGGTTGCGGCGATTGCGATCATCGTCGCCGTTCTGGCCTGGCGCCATTTCAGCGCCGCCCAACCGACCGCCGGGACGACGCCGGGCGCGCACCAGGCCGCCGGTAAAACGGGAGCGGGCCGCGCGGCGGGCGGCAGACGCGGCGCGCCGATGTCGCCGGTACAGGCGGCGACCGCCACCCGCCAGACGGTGCCGCGCTATCTTTCCGGCTTGGGCACCGCCACCGCCGCCAATACCGTGACCGTCACCAGCCGGGTCGATGGCCAACTGATGGCGATCCACTTTACCGAAGGCCAGCAGGTGAAAGCCGGCGATCTGCTGGCGGAGATCGATCCCCGGCCGTTCCAGGTTCAGTTGACCCAGGCTCAGGGGCAGTTGGCAAAAGATCAGGCCACGCTGGCCAACGCCCGGCGCGATCTGGCGCGCTACCAGCAACTGGTGAAAACCAATCTGGTTTCCCGTCAGGAGCTGGATACGCAAGCCTCGCTGGTGCAGCAGACCGAAGGCGCGATCAAAGCCGATCAGGGCGCGGTCGACAGCGCCAAACTGCAGATCACCTACAGCCGCATCACCGCGCCAATCGACGGCCGCGTCGGCCTGAAACTGGTCGACGTCGGCAACTATGTCACCAGCGGCAGCACCACCGGTCTGGTGGTGATCACGCAGACGCACCCGATCGACGTGGTGTTCACGCTGCCCGAAGGCAACATCGCCGATCTGCTCAAGGCGCAAAAAGCCGGGCCGGTGAGCGTCGAAGCCTGGGATCGCACCAATCAGAACAAGCTGACGACCGGTTCGCTGCTGAGCCTGGACAACCAAATTGATACCGCCACCGGCACCATCAAGCTGAAAGCGCGCTTCACCAACGAAGATGACGCACTGTTCCCCAACCAGTTCGTCAACGCGCGGCTGCAGGTGGATACCCTGCACGATGCGGTGGTGATCCCGACCGCCGCCCTGCAGATGGGCAACGAGGGCAACTTCGTCTGGACGCTCGGCGAAGACAACAGGGTCAGCAAACACCGGGTCACCGCCGGCGTGCAGGACAGCCGGCAGGTGGTGATCAGCGCCGGCCTCAGCGCCGGCGATCGGGTGGTGACCGACGGCATCGATCGCCTGACCGAAGGCATGCAGGTGGAGGTTCTGGCGCCAAACGCCGCGCCGGCAACGAACAAAACCCACCGCCAGCCTGACGTGCAGGGGAAATCCTGATGCAGGTGATGCCTCCCAACCCCGGCGGCGGCCCGTCCCGCCTGTTTATTCTGCGTCCGGTCGCCACCACGCTGCTGATGGTGGCGATATTGCTGGCGGGGATTATCGGCTACCGCGCGCTGCCGGTGTCCGCCCTGCCGGAGGTGGATTACCCCACCATCCAGGTGGTGACGCTGTATCCCGGCGCCAGCCCGGACGTGGTGACCTCCGCCATTACCGCGCCGTTGGAACGTCAGTTCGGCCAGATGTCCGGCCTCAAACAAATGGCGTCGCAAAGCTCCGGCGGCGCCTCGGTGGTCACGCTGCAGTTCCAGCTGGCGCTGCCGCTCGACGTCGCGGAGCAGGAAGTGCAGGCGGCGATCAACTCCGCCACCAACCTGCTGCCGACCGATCTGCCCTACCCGCCGATCTACAGCAAGGTTAACCCGGCCGATCCGCCGATCCTGACGCTGGCCGTGACCTCCACCGCCATGCCGATGACGCAGGTGGAAGACATGGTGGAAACCCGCGTGGCGCAAAAAATTTCTCAGGTGACCGGCGTCGGCCTGGTGACGCTGGCCGGCGGCCAACGCCCGGCGGTGCGCGTAAAATTGAACGCCGCGGCGGTCGCCGCCTATGGCCTGAACAGTGAAACCATCCGCGCCGCCATCAGCAACGCCAACGTCAACTCGGCGAAAGGCAGCCTGGACGGCCCGACCCGATCGGTCACCCTGTCCGCCAACGACCAAATGAAATCCGCCGACGACTATCGCCAGCTGATCGTCGCCTATCAGAACGGCGCGGCGATCCGCCTGCAAGATATCGCCACCATCGAACAAGGGGCGGAAAACACCCGGCTGGCGGCCTGGGCCAACAAGCAACAGGCGATCGTGCTGAACATTCAGCGTCAGCCCGGCGTCAACGTCATCACCACCGCCGACAGCATCCGCGAAATGCTGCCGACGCTGATTAAAAGCCTGCCCAAGTCGGTCGACGTCAAGGTGCTGACCGATCGCACCACCACCATCCGCGCCTCGGTCAGCGACGTGCAGTTCGAGCTGCTGCTGGCGATCGCGCTGGTGGTAATGGTGATCTACGTGTTCCTGCGCAACGTGCCGGCGACCATTATCCCCAGCGTGGCGGTGCCGCTGTCGCTGGTCGGCACCTTCGCCGCCATGTACTTCCTCGGCTTCTCCATCAACAACCTGACGCTGATGGCGCTGACCATCGCCACCGGTTTCGTGGTGGACGACGCCATCGTGGTGATCGAGAACATCTCGCGCTACATCGAGAAAGGGGAAAAACCGCTCGACGCCGCGCTGAAAGGCGCCGGCGAGATCGGCTTCACCATCATCTCGCTGACCTTCTCGCTGGTGGCGGTGCTGATCCCGCTGCTGTTCATGGGCGACATCGTCGGCCGCCTGTTCCGCGAGTTCGCCGTCACGCTGGCGGTGGCGATTTTGATCTCCGCCGTGGTGTCGCTGACGCTGACGCCGATGATGTGCGCGCGCATGCTCAGCCACGAATCGCTGCGCAAGCAGAACCGGTTTTCCGCCGCCTCCGAACGCTTTTTCGACCGGGTGATCGCGCGATACGGCCAGTGGCTGAAAACGGTGCTTAATCATCCCTGGCTGACGCTCGGCGTGGCCGTCGGCACCCTGGCGCTGACGGTATTGCTGTACCTGCTGATCCCGAAAGGCTTCTTCCCGGTGCAGGACAACGGCATCATTCAGGGCACGCTGGAAGCGCCGCAGAGCGTCTCGTTCAGCAATATGGCCGAGCGCCAGCAGCAGGTCGCGGCACAGATCCTCAAGGATCCGGCGGTGGAGAGCCTGACGTCGTTCGTCGGCGTCGACGGCAGCAACGCCACGCTCAACAGCGGCCGGCTGCAGATCAATCTGAAGCCGCTGAGCGAACGCAGCGAGCGCATTCCGGCGATCATCAGCCGCCTGCAGCAACAAACGGCGCAGTTCCCCGGCGTGAAGCTGTATCTGCAGCCGGTGCAGGATCTGACCATCGATACCCAGGTCAGCCGCACCCAGTACCAGTTCACTCTGCAGGCGATGTCGCTGGACGATCTCAGCCTGTGGGTGCCGCAGCTGATGGATGAGCTGAAGCAAACCCCGCAGTTGGCGGACGTCACCAGCGACTGGCAGGATCAGGGGCTGGTGGCCTACGTCAACGTCGATCGCGATTCGGCCTCCCGCCTCGGCGTCACCATGAGCGACGTGGACAATGCGCTGTACAACGCGTTCGGCCAGCGCCTGATCTCCACCATCTACACCCAGGCCAACCAATACCGCGTGGTGCTGGAGCACGACGTCAGCGCGATGCCGGGGCTGGCGGCGCTCAATGAGATCCGTCTGAGCGGCAACGACGGCGCCGTGGTGCCGCTGAGCGCCATCGCCAAAATCGAAGAGCGCTTCGGCCCGCTGTCGGTCAACCATCTCGACCAGTTCCCGTCGGCCACCGTTTCGTTCAACGTCGCCGACGGCTACTCGCTCGGCGAGGCGGTGGACGCGGTCACCCAGGCGGAAGAAAATCTCAACATGCCGAGGGACATCACCACCCAATTCCAGGGGGCGACCTTAGCCTTCCAGGCGGCGCTCGGCAGCACGCTGTGGCTGATTTTAGCGGCGGTGGTGGCGATGTACATCGTGCTGGGCGTGCTGTATGAAAGCTTCATTCATCCGGTCACCATCCTCTCCACCCTGCCGACCGCCGGGGTCGGCGCGCTGCTCGCGCTGATGATGGCCGGCAGCGAGCTGGACGTGATCGCCATCATCGGCATCATCCTGCTGATCGGCATCGTGAAGAAGAACGCCATCATGATGATCGACTTCGCGCTGGCGGCGGAACGCGAACAGGGTTTATCGCCGCGCGACGCCATCTATCAGGCCTGCCTGCTGCGTTTTAGGCCGATCCTGATGACCACGCTGGCGGCCTTGCTCGGCGCGCTGCCGCTGATGCTGAGCACCGGCGTCGGCGCGGAGCTGCGGCATCCGCTTGGCGTCTGTATGGTCGGCGGTTTGATCATGAGCCAGATCCTGACGCTGTTCACCACGCCGGTGATCTACCTGCTGTTTGACAAACTGGCGCGCAACACGCATCGCCAGCCGGATACGCAGGAGCTGCCGTGAAATTCTTCGCCCTGTTCATTCACCGGCCGGTGGCCACCACCCTGCTGACGCTGGCCATCGCCATCAGCGGCGCGATCGGCTTTCGCCTGCTGCCGGTGTCGCCGCTGCCGCAGGTGGACTTTCCGGTGATTTCGATCAGCGCGTCGCTGCCGGGTGCCTCGCCGGAAACCATGGCGTCCTCGGTGGCGACGCCGCTGGAGCGCGCGCTGGGCCGCATCGCCGGGGTTAACGAAATGACCTCGATGAGCTCGCTCGGCAGTACCCGGGTCATTTTGCAGTTCGATCTCGATCGCGACATCAACGGCGCCGCGCGCGACGTGCAGGCGGCGATCAACGCCGCGCAAAGCCTGCTGCCGACCGGCATGCCGAGCCGCCCCAGCTACCGCAAGGTCAACCCTTCCGACGCGCCGATCATGATCCTGACGCTGACCTCGGATACCTACAGCCAGGGGCAGCTTTACGATTTCGCCTCCACCCAGCTGGCGCAGAAAATCAGCCAGACCGAGGGCGTCGGCGACGTTTCCGTGGGCGGCAGCTCACTGCCGGCGGTGCGGGTGGAGCTGAACCCTTCGGCACTGTTCAATCAGGGCGTGTCGCTGGACACCGTACGGCAGGCCATCGCCAACGCCAACGTGCGCCGCCCGCAGGGCGCCGTGGAAAACCCGCAGCAGCGCTGGCAGATCCAGGCCAACGACGCGCTGAAAACCGCCGATGCCTACCGTCCGCTGATCGTTCATTACAACAACGGCTCGGCGGTGCGTTTGGCCGACGTGGCCGAGGTCAACGACTCGGTGCAAGACGTGCGCAACGCCGGGATGACCGACGCCAAACCGGCGATCATTCTGGCCATCAGCCGTGCGCCGGACGCCAACATCATCGAAACCGTCGATCGCATTCGCGCCGAGCTGCCCGCCCTGCAGGAGAATATCCCGGCCTCGATTAAACTCAGCGTCGCGCAGGATCGTTCGCCGACCATTCGCGCGTCGCTGGCCGAGGTGGAACAGTCGCTGGCGATCGCCATCGGGTTGGTGATCCTGGTGGTGTTCATCTTCCTGCGCTCCGGGCGCGCCACGCTGATCCCGGCGGTCGCCGTGCCGGTGTCGCTGATCGGCTCGTTCGCCGCCATGTATCTGTGCGGGTTCAGCCTCAACAACCTGTCGCTGATGGCGCTGACCATCGCCACCGGCTTTGTGGTGGACGACGCCATCGTGGTGCTGGAAAACATTTCCCGCCACGTCGAGGCCGGCATGAAACCGATCAACGCCGCGCTGCTGGGCGCGCGGGAAGTCGGTTTCACCGTGCTGTCGATGAGCGTTTCGCTGGTGGCGGTGTTTATCCCGCTGCTGCTGATGGAAGGCCTGCCCGGCCGGCTATTCCGCGAGTTCGCCGTCACCCTGTCGGTATCGATCGGGCTGTCGCTCATCGTCTCGCTCACGCTCACGCCGATGATGTGCGCCTACCTGCTGCGCCACCAGCCGCCGCGTTCGCAGCGGCGGGCGCGCGGCTTCGGCAAAATGCTGCTGGCGCTGCAGCAGGGCTACGGACGCTCGCTGAACTGGGTGCTCGGCCACTCGCGCTGGGTGCTGGCGGTGTTCCTCGCCACCCTTGCGCTCAACGTCTGGCTGTATATCAGCATCCCGAAAACCTTCTTTCCGGAACAGGATACCGGGCGCCTGATGGGCTTTATCCAGGCCGACCAAAGCATTTCGTTCCAGGCGATGCGCGGCAAACTGGAAGACTTCATGAAAATCGTGCGCGAAGATCCGGACGTGGAAAACGTCACCGGTTTTACCGGCGGCTCGCGCACCAACAGCGGTTCGATGTTCATCTCACTGAAACCCCTGTCGGTACGCAGCGACGACGCGCAGAAAGTGATCGCCCGCCTGCGCGCTCGCCTGGCCAAAGAACCGGGCGCCAGCCTGTTTCTGATGGCGGTGCAGGATATCCGCGTCGGCGGCCGGCAGGCCAACGCCAGCTACCAATACACGCTGCTGGCGGACGATCTCGCCGCGCTGCGCGAATGGGAGCCGAAGATCCGCACCGCGCTGGCCGCATTGCCCGAGCTGGCGGACGTCAACTCGGATCAGCAGGATAAAGGCTCGGAAATGGATCTGGTCTACGATCGCGAAACCATGGCGCGCCTCGGCATTTCGGTATCCGACGCCAACAACCTGCTGAACAACGCCTTCGGCCAGCGGCAGATTTCGACCATCTATCAACCGCTCAACCAATACAAAGTCGTGATGGAAGTGGCGCCGCCCTACACCCAGGACGTGAGCTCGCTGGACAAAATGTTCATCATCAACAGCGAAGGCAAGGCGATTCCGCTCTCCTACTTCGCCAGTTGGCGGCCGGCCAACGCGCCGCTGTCGGTCAACCATCAGGGGCTGTCCGCCGCCTCGACCATTTCCTTTAACCTGCCGGACGGCGGCAGCCTGTCGGACGCCACCGCCGCGGTAGAGCGCACCATGACTCAGCTCGGCGTGCCGTCTACGGTACGCGGCGCGTTCGCCGGCACCGCCCAGGTATTCCAGGACACCCTGAAGTCGCAGCTGATCCTGATCCTGGCGGCTATCGCCACGGTATATATCGTGCTCGGCGTACTGTACGAGAGCTATATCCATCCGCTGACCATTCTTTCCACGCTGCCTTCCGCCGGCGTGGGCGCGCTGTTGGCGCTCGAGCTGTTCGGCGCGCCGTTCAGCCTGATCGCGCTGATCGGCATCATGCTGCTGATCGGCATCGTGAAGAAAAACGCCATCATGATGGTCGACTTCGCGCTCGAGGCGCAGCGCAACGGCGGCATCAGCGCCCGCGAGGCGATTTTTCAGGCCAGCCTGCTGCGTTTCCGGCCGATCATGATGACCACGCTGGCGGCGTTGTTCGGCGCACTGCCGCTGGTGCTGACCAGCGGCGACGGCGCGGAGCTGCGCCAGCCGCTCGGCATCACCATCGCCGGCGGCCTGGTGATGAGCCAACTGCTGACGCTGTACACCACCCCGGTGGTCTATCTTTACTTCGACCGGCTGCAGGCGAAGTTCCGCCGCAACAAGCAACTGGCCCCGCTGCCGCATTAATGGCCGACCGATGCTGATGACACACGCCGCCACGGTACGCTGGCAACTCTGGATAGTGGCATTCGGCTTCTTTATGCAGACGCTGGATACCACTATCGTCAACACCGCCCTGCCCTCGATGGCCGCCAGCCTGGGGGAGAACCCGCTGCGCATGCAGCCGGTGATCGTCTCCTATGTGCTGACGGTGGCGGTGACGCTGCCGGCCAGCGGCTGGCTGGCGGACAAGATCGGCGTACAGCGGGTGTTTTTCAGCGCCATCCTGCTGTTCACCCTCGGCTCCCTCCTCTGCGCCCGTTCGGAAACCCTGAACGAGCTGATCGCCTCGCGCGTGCTTCAGGGCATCGGCGGCGCGATGATGGTGCCGGTCGGCCGCCTGACGGTGATGAAGATCGTGCCGCGCGAGCAGTACATGGCGGCGATGACCTTCGTGACGCTGCCGGGGCAAATCGGCCCGCTGATGGGGCCGGCGCTGGGTGGCTTCCTGGTGCAATACGCCAGCTGGCATTGGATTTTCCTGATCAACATTCCGGTGGGCATCGTTGGCGCCATCGCCACGCTGCTGCTGATGCCCAACTACCAAATGCAGACCCGCCGCTTCGATCTCAGCGGCTTTATCCTGCTGGCGATCGGCATGGCGTCGCTGACGCTGGCGCTCGACGGCCACAAGGGCATGGGGCTGTCCGGCGGCGCCATCGCCGGCCTGGTGGCGCTGGGCGTAGCGGCGCTGTTGGGGTATGTTTGGCATGCCTACGGCAATAGCCGCGCCCTGTTCTCGCTGCGGCTGCTGCGCACCCCGACTTACAAGATCGGGCTGCTGGCCAGCCTGCTGGGGCGCATCGGTAGCGGCATGCTGCCGTTCATGACGCCGCTGTTTCTGCAGGTCGGCATGGGCTTCAGCCCATTCCACGCCGGGCTGATGATGATCCCGATGATCATCGGCAGCATGGGCATGAAACGCATCGTGGTGCAGGTGGTCAACCGCTTCGGCTACCGTAACGTGCTGGTGGCCGCCACGCTGCTGCTGGCGCTGGTCAGCCTGAGCTTCCTGCTGGCGGCGATGCTCGGCTGGCTGTGGCTGCTGCCGGTGGTGCTGTTCTTCCAGGGGATGGTCAACTCGCTGCGCTTCTCGGCGATGAACACCCTGACGCTGAAAGATCTGCCTGACAGGCTGGCCAGCAGCGGCAACAGCCTGTTATCGATGGTCATGCAGCTGTCGATGAGCCTTGGCGTCAGCGTCGCCGGCATCTTGATCGGCAGCTTCGCCCATCATCAGGTGGTGGCCGATAGCCCGGCCATTCACAGCGCATTTATTTACAGCTACTGCTGTATGGCGTTGATTATCGCTCTGCCCGCGCTGGCCTTCGCGCGTGTGCCGGCCGATAGCGCGCCCAACCGCACGCTGACCAAAGAGCCGGGTACCGGCTCAACGAGGTTGCAATGAGGATAGGCATTACCGGGAAACTGTTCCTGGCCATTTTCGCTACCTGCATGCTGGTGTTGATCACCATGCATTGGGGGGTGCGCGTCAGCTTTGAGCGCGGCTTTATCGATTACATCAAGAGCAGCAACGAGCAACGCATCAACATGCTGAGCGAAGCGCTGGAGGAACAGTACAGCCACCATGGCAACTGGATATTCCTGCGCAACAACGATCAGGTGGTCTACCAGATCATGCGCTCGTTCGAGCAGAACAGCGACAGCAGCCACAATCTGCCGCCCAAGGGCTGGCGCACCCAGTTTTGGGTGGTGGACAGCCAGTTCAATCGTTTGGTCGGGCATTCTGGCCCCCTGCCGAAAGAGGGGCCGCGCCACCCGATCCGTTACAACAACCAGATCGTCGGCTGGGTGCTCACCACCCCGGTCGAGCGCCTGACGCGCAATACCGACATCAACTTCGATCGCCAGCAGCGGCGCACCAGTTGGATTATCGTCGCGCTCTCCACCCTGCTGGCGGCGGCGGTGACCTGGCTGCTGTCGCGCGGCATGCTGGCCCCGGTCAAGCGTCTGGTGGCGGGCACCCACCGCCTGGCGGCGGGCGATTTCACCACCCGCGTGGCGGTCAGCAGCCAGGATGAACTGGGCCGGCTGGCGCACGACTTCAACCAGCTGGCCACCTCGTTGGAAAAAAACGAGCAGATGCGCCGCGCCTTTATGGCCGACGTATCGCACGAGCTGCGCACGCCTCTGGCGGTGCTGCGCGGCGAACTGGAAGCGCTGCAGGACGGCGTGCGCCAGCCGACGCCGGCGTCGCTCAGCTCGCTGCAGGCCGAGGTATCCACCTTGACCAAACTGGTCGACGATCTGCACCAGCTGTCGCTCTCCGATCTCGGCGCGCTGGCCTATCGCAAATCGTCGGTGGACTGCGTACACCTGCTGCAGATCGCCGTCGCCGCCTTTCGCGAACGCTTCCGCGCCAAAGGGCTGGAGATCGTCACCCATCTGCCGCCCCAGGCGCCGCTGTTCGGCGATCCCGATCGCCTGAACCAGCTGTTCAATAACCTGCTGGAAAACAGCCTGCGTTACACCGACGCCGGCGGCCGGCTGGAGATCGGCGCCGAGCTGCAGCCGGGGCGGCTGCTCCTCTACTGGCAGGACAGCGCGCCGGGCATCAGCGATCAGCAACTGACGCGCATTTTCGAACGTTTCTACCGGGCGGAAGGTTCACGCAACCGCGCCAGCGGCGGTTCCGGGCTCGGGCTGGCGATCTGCCACAACATCGTGGAAGCGCACGACGGGAAAATCCGCGCCGAGCATTCGCCTTTAGGCGGCGTGCGCATTACAGTAGAATTTGCTACCCCGATAAAAAATAAGGCGCCCTGATGGACATTCAGAATCAACCCGTGCAGATCATGATTGTTGAAGATGAGCCCAAGCTGGGCCAGCTGCTGGTGGATTATCTGCAGGCGGCGGGCTACGCCACCCGCTGGCTGACCAACGGCAACGAGGTGGTGCCGACCGTGCACCAGCATCCGCCGGCGCTGATCTTGCTCGACCTGATGCTGCCGGGCGCCGACGGGCTGACGGTGTGCCGCGAGCTGCGCCGCTTCAGCGACGTTCCGATCGTGATGGTGACGGCGAAAATCGAAGAGATTGACCGCCTGCTGGGGCTGGAGATCGGCGCCGACGATTACATCTGCAAACCCTACAGCCCGCGCGAAGTGGTGGCGCGGGTGAAAACCATCCTGCGCCGCAGCTATCGGCCGCAGGAGAGCGCGCGGGAAGATGACCTGCTGCACATCGATGAACCGCGCTTCCAGGCCAGCTATCAGGGGCAGTTGCTGGATCTGACGCCGGCGGAATTCCGCCTGCTGAAAACGCTGGCCAGCCAGCCGGGCAACGTATTTTCTCGCGAGCAGCTGCTGAACAACCTGTACGACGACTACCGGGTGGTCACCGACCGCACCATCGACAGCCACATCAAAAACCTGCGCCGCAAGCTGGAACTGATCGACGGGGAAAAATCCTTTATCCGCTCGGTATACGGCGTGGGCTACCGCTGGGAAGCCGAGCCCTGCCGGCTGGTGAATGGGGTTTAGGGGGAAATCAGCGCGTCCAGTCTTCAACCGCCAACCCGGGCACCATGGCGAATGCGCGATCGTTGGTCACCAGCGTCGCGCCACGGCTCTGCGCGTGCGCGGCGATCAGTTGATCCAGCGCGCCCATGATTTTGCCTTTTTTCTCCATGTTCGCGCGCATTTCACCGTAGCAGCGGGCGGCCTCGCTATCCCATGCATAGACCGTCACCGCGGCAAGAAAGGCCTCGACCATGCTTTGCAACGCCTTGTTCCGCCGTTTAGCCACACCGTAAAGCAGTTCCGCCTCCGTGACGCTGGAAATACATACGGCAGAAGGCGGGAGCTTTTCCATGACGTTAAGCACCTGCGGATGCTGCCGAAACAAGTGGCTGACGGTGTTGGTATCAAACATGTACATCGCCTACTCTTCCTCTGAGAATGGATCGCGGTCTGCAACCCCTTGCTGACGATCTTCCGCGCCAAGAAACTCTTGCGGCACCGGCGTTTGGGCGATAATGCTCAGCAGCGGTGCCCAGCTGTCCGGCTTTGCCGGATATTTGGATAAAATCACGTTGCCCTCCCGATCGCGACGGATATAGACACGATCCGTATCAAATTCAAATTCCACCGGTAACCTCACCGCCTGATTTCTGCCGTTTTTAAACAGCTTTGCGATTCTTTCCATCTCGACAACCTCCACAGCAGGCATAGGCCAAAGCATATGCCTGTAGCGTGTCGATGCCAAGATGTATCGCTCATTTTTCATCCATATTGACGAAACGGCCAAACCGTAACGTACAATCTCACGGGGTGAAACCCTGTTCCCCTTGTTATGCGGCGCACTGCGCAATCACCGCGCCTTCCCTTAGCTTCCCGTGCGGCGCCAGGTTCACCGAATGAAAACTCCGCGCCGGCGCAAAAAAACTGCGCATTTTTTCGACTAAGCTGCTGTGAGGTTTAGCCGCCGATTTTCAAGCGATTGGCTACACTTACATCACGAATCGGAACCTACAGGAGAAGAACCATGGCAATCGGTCATTATGAGCTGAAAAAAGCAAAGAACGGGCAGTACCACTTCAACCTGAAAGCCAGTAACGGCGAGAGCATTCTGGCCAGCGAAATGTACGCCAGCAAAGCCTCGGCGGAGAACGGCATCGCTTCGGTGCAGACCAATTCACCGCACGAAGCGCAGTACGAACTGAAGCACAGCGCCAGCAATCAGCCCTATTTTGTGCTGAAGGCAAAGAACCATCAGGTGATCGGCGTCAGCGAAATGTACAGCTCCGAAAGCGCCGCCAAAAACGGTATCCAATCGGTGATGAAAAACGGCCCGACCACCGATATCCGCGATTTGAGCGCCTGATCTTTCCCTTTCTCCCGCGCGGTGGCCCGCCGCCGCGCATTTTCCGTTTGACCAAGATCAATCTCCCCTGAATAAATCCGGTTAACTGCTGATTTCTTGCCGCGCTGCGGCTACAATTCCCCGCTTTTACTGCGCCATCAGGTGGCGTGGTGCTGACCTGAAATCAGACCGAGACACACTATGTTTACACCGGAACTTCTCTCCCCGGCCGGAACGCTGAAAAACATGCGTTACGCCTTCGCGTACGGCGCCGATGCGGTTTACGCCGGCCAGCCGCGCTACAGCCTGCGGGTGCGCAACAACGAGTTCAACCACGAGAATCTGGCGCAGGGCATCAATGAAGCCCATGCGCTGGGCAAAAAATTCTACGTGGTGGTAAACATCGCCCCGCACAACGCCAAGCTGAAAACCTTCCTGCGCGATCTGAAGCCGGTTATCGATATGGGCCCGGATGCGCTGATCATGTCCGATCCCGGCCTTATCATGATGGTGCGCGAAGCCTTCCCGCAGATGGATATCCACCTGTCGGTGCAGGCCAACGCCGTTAACTGGGCGACGGTGAAGTTCTGGCAGCAAATGGGCCTGACCCGCGTGATCCTCTCGCGCGAACTGTCGCTGGAAGAGATCGCCGAGATCCGCGCCGAAGTGCCGGACATGGAGCTGGAGATCTTCGTGCATGGCGCGCTGTGCATGGCCTACTCCGGCCGCTGCCTGCTGTCCGGCTACATCAACAAGCGCGATCCCAACCAGGGCACCTGCACCAACGCCTGCCGCTGGCAGTACAAAGCGGAAGAAGGCAAAGAGGACGACACCGGCAATATCGTGCACCTGCACGAGCCGATCCCGGTGCAAACCGTCGAGCCGACGTTGGGCATCGGCGCGCCGACCGACAAGGTGTTCATGCTGTCTGAAGCGCAAAAGCCAGGCGAATATATGAGCGCCTTCGAAGATGAACACGGCACCTATATCATGAACTCCAAGGATCTGCGCGCCATCCAGCACGTGGAGCGTCTGACGCAGCTCGGCGTGCACTCGCTGAAGATCGAAGGCCGCACCAAATCCTTCTACTACTGCGCCCGCACCGCCCAGGTCTACCGCCGCGCCATCGACGACGCGGCCGCCGGCAAACCCTTCGATCCGACTCTGCTTACCACGCTGGAAGGCCTGGCGCACCGTGGCTACACCGAAGGCTTCCTGCGCCGCCACGTGCACGAAGCGCAGCAGAATTACGACTACGGCTCCTCGCTCTCCGAGCGCCAGCAGTTCGTCGGCGAATTTACCGGCGTGCGCCGCGATGGCTGGGCGGAAGTCGACGTGAAGAATAAGTTCGCGCTCGGCGACAGCGTCGAGATGATGACGCCGGGCGGCAACGTGGTGTTCACCCTCGAGAGCATGCAAAATAAGAAAGGCGAGCCGATTGAGGTGGCGCCGGGCAACGGCCATATCGTTTATTTGCCGATCCCGCAGGATATCGATCTCAATTATGCGTTGCTGATCCGCAATTTGGCGGAAGAAAATAGCGCCGGGGCATAAAAATGAATCGCCGTCATTCGGCAGCGATTTTTAGCAAATATTAGAATTGGATCACATCAATGTGCGCGCAGCTTGGTTACTATCACGCTGCTTAAAACGAACAACGAAAATATTTGCATAGCAATACTAGGAACCACCTCCTTAGCCGGCCCAATCTCCCTTGGGCTGGCTTTTTCTTTATGGGTGCGCCTATTTTTTTCGCCGCGCCGATTTCCATAACTTATTCCCGTTATCCGTTTTAATAATAATAATCACGTCGCCTCGATATATAAATAACGCTACAGCGATTAATCCTCTCGTCTTTAAAACCTGGCTTATTTCCGGGTAAAATTCAGATAAATTCGCCTTGTTTCTTATTCACTGAACGCCGGGAAATAACCAGAATTAGCTGAATATTCTGATGGCCTGGTGGCGGCAGCTGGTTTATCTTGAGGCATTCTTGGTTTTCCGCCGGAGGATATCGGCAATGCCTCAACACTCACATGCGCCCGCCCTGCTTATCATCAACGGCAAAGGCGCCGGTAACGAAGAGCTGCGTCAGGCGGTCAAACGCCTGCGCGCAGAGCAAATCACGCTGCACGTGCGCGTGACCTGGGAGCACGGCGACGCCGCGCGCTATGTCGCAGAAGCCACGCAGCTCGGCGTCGGCACCGTCGTCGCCGGCGGCGGTGACGGCACCATCAACGAAGTGGCCGCCGCGCTGGTGCAACTGCCGGCGCACAACCGGCCGGCGCTGGGCATCCTGCCGCTCGGCACCGCCAACGACTTCGCCATGGCCTGCAACATTCCCCCGTCGCCGGAACAGGCGCTGCAGCTGGCGATCAAGGGCCGCTCGGTGCCGATCGATCTGGCGAAGGTCAACGGCGAGCGCTACTTCATCAACATGGCCACCGGCGGCTTCGGCACCCGCATCACCACCGAAACGCCGGAGAAGCTGAAGGCGGCTCTCGGCGGCGTGTCCTACTTCGTGCACGGCTTGCTGCGCATGGATACGCTGCAGGCCGACCGCTGTGAAATCCGTGGGCCGGACTTCCGCTGGGCCGGCGAGGCGCTGGTGATCGGCATCGGCAACGGCAAACAGGCCGGCGGCGGCCAGGAGCTGTGCCCCAGCGCGCTGATCAACGACGGCCTGCTGCAGCTGCGCCTGCTGATCGCCGATGAGCTGCTGCCGGCGCTGGTCGCCGCCCTGTTCAACGACGAAGAGAGCAACAGCATCCTCAGCGCGGCGCTGCCGTGGCTCGAGATCGACGCGCCGCATGAGATGACCTTCAACCTCGACGGCGAACCGCTCAAGGGTCGCCATTTCCGCATCGAAGTGCTGCCGCAGGCCATCGAATGCCGCCTGCCGCCTAACTGCGCCCTGCTGGGCTGACCTTGTCGGGCGCAGCCGCTGCGCCCGACACCTTGCTGTTCCCAATTGCCCAGCAGAACACCGAGTGGTTCGAGATCGAATAATCAATCGTTTAGCGCGCCGGGGGCGATCGTGCCCGCGTATTTGGCCTCGCAAATGGCATTTCCTCTCAATCGCATCTATTGTTTGTCCTTGCCGGATCCAGTTCGGTAGTATCGCTTTACAGCTTCAATCACCGCTTTTTTACTGCGCCGGTGGTCAAAAACCCTTGCATTGCCGGTGTATGAAGAAGCTTAATCGGGAGTGAATCATGACTGATATTGTGCAGTTGCTAGGAAAGGAAGCGGAAGATCTGCTGCAACACCGCTGTACCACTATCCCCGCCGAGAATCTCTACCTGCCGGGCGACGACTTCGTTGACCGCGTAATGATCGATAACAACCGTCCCAACAGCGTGCTGCGTTCGATGCAAACCCTGTTCAACCACGGCCGCCTGGCCGGCACCGGCTACCTGTCGATCCTGCCGGTCGATCAGGGCATCGAGCACTCCGCCGCCGCCTCGTTCGCCGCCAACCCGCTGTATTTCGATCCGAAGAACATCGTCGAGCTGGCGATTGAAGCCGGCTGTAACTGCGTCGCTTCCACCTACGGCGTGCTGGCGTCGGTATCGCGCCGCTACGCGCATAAAATTCCGTTCCTGGTCAAACTCAACCACAACGAAACGCTGAGCTACCCGACCCAGTACGACCAGACCCTGTACGCCAGCGTCGAGCAGGCGTTCAACATGGGCGCAGTGGCGGTCGGCGCCACCATTTACTTCGGCTCCGAGCAGTCGCGCCGCCAGATCGAAGAGATCTCGATCGCCTTCGAGCGCGCGCATGAGCTGGGCATGGTCACCGTGTTGTGGGCCTATCTGCGCAACCCGGCATTCAACAAGGACGGCGTGGACTACCACTCCAGCGCCGATCTGACCGGCCAGGCCAACCACATCGCCGCCACCATCGGCGCCGACATCGTCAAACAGAAAATGGCGGAAAACAACGGCGGCTACCGCGCGGTGAAATTCGGCTATACCGACGATCGCGTCTACACCAAGCTGACCACCGATCACCCGATCGATCTGGTGCGCTACCAGTTAGCCAACTGCTACATGGGCCGCGCCGGGCTGATCAACTCCGGCGGCGCCGCCGGTGAGAACGATCTGCAGGAATCGGTGCGCACCGCGGTGATCAACAAACGCGCCGGCGGCATGGGCCTGATCCTGGGGCGCAAGGCGTTCAAGAAATCGATGAAAGACGGCGTGGCGCTGATCAACGCCGTGCAAGACGCCTACCTGGACAAGAAGGTCACCATCGCCTGATGTGACGGACCGCCTGTCCTCAAGCCCGGTTCGCCGGGCTTTTTTGTGCATCGAGGGAGGTCTTGACAAGGAAATAATGCAACCGAATGTATTTTATGAGCAAAATAAGAGCTGGTTTTTATTTAATCTCCCTGCGCTTTTTTTATTCCAAATATGCGAAAGAGAACGACATAAATCATTAAAGATTGAAAGTTAACCTTATCAAATTTCAAATTCCCCACCTTTTCCGAAAACACAAAAACTTAGCGCATTAATAATTATTATAGTTCATTGTTATTTATGGACTTTTGGCTAAATTTTACGCTAGTTAATCCACATTTTTATGGTGGTGCCATCATGAAAGTCAATATTGTAATCATCTCCCTGCTCATCCTTTCGCTATCGTCTTGCGCGCTATTTAAATCTCCGGCCTCTAGGCATGAGTTGAAACCTGGAGAAACTTATTGGTTTGACTATGACTCAACAAGAAGCAGCGCCATTTATATTCCCGCAGACTCAAATATCAAGTACTGCGTGGCTCCACCGCCTGATGTCGCGCAGTCCGTTATTGCCGCGCTGAAAGCTGAAATGAGCACGGAACAAATTCAAAAAGTCAGTGGCGATGCAGAGTTCAGCACCGCCGTAGTCGATCTGGCTCGGCGCACCACCACGGTAAATTTTATCCGCGATACGTTGTATCGCGTCTGCGAAGCCAGACTACAAGGCCCGCTCACCGCGACGGAAAAAGAAATTTTCCTGGCCGCGATAGCCGCCGCCAAAGATATGGCAATCGCTGAAAAAGACAAACAAAAGCAAGAACTGGCCCAAACGGCCGAAAGAAACGGTGCTTCCGTAGAGACAATACAAAAGATTCTCGAGCAGTAACAGAAACACGCTAACAACGGCGATTTCCGTATACCCCCTCCCCAAAGCCCGGTTCACCGGGCTTTTTTGTGCCCGCGCTCTCCCCCTCATGCCACAGACCTTCTCTTTCTTTCATTTTAAACTTTCAAAATAAAATATTTATCTTTCAAATTGTGATCTATTTAAAACAAATGGCCCAACAAAGTGACTACTGTAAGGTCCATGGCGACAGAGCCGCCGTTCGCTCCAGGCCATATCAGTCCATTACAGGAGAACATAATGATTGAGCTAATCACCCACGGCGCCGAGTGGTTTATCGGCCTGTTTCAGAAAGGCGGTGAAGTGTTTGTCGGCATGGTGACCGGCATTTTACCTTTGTTGATCAGCCTGTTGGTTATCATGAACGCGCTGATCAAATTTGTTGGCCAGGAACGTATCGAACGATTGGCGCAGCGCTGCGCGGGCAACCCCGTGTCGCGTTATCTGCTGCTGCCGCTGATCGGCACCTTTGTCTTCTGCAACCCGATGACCCTCAGCCTGGGGCGCTTCATGCCGGAGAAATACAAGCCGAGCTACTACGCGGCGGCCTCCTACAGCTGCCACTCGATGAACGGCCTGTTCCCGCACATCAATCCGGGCGAACTGTTCGTTTACCTCGGCATCGCCAGCGGCCTAACCACCCTCGGCCTGCCGCTCGGCCCGCTGGCGGTGAGCTATTTCCTGGTGGGGCTGTTCACCAACTTCTTCCGCGGCTGGGTCACCGATCTCACCACCAGCCTGTTCGAACGCAAGATGGGCATCCGTCTGGATCGCCAGGTGCAACTTTAATTCGTGGAGTGCAGCATGAGTGCTTATATCCGTATTGAAAAAGGCGCCAGCGGCTGGGGCGGCCCCCTGGAGCTGCCGATAGAGCCCGGCAAGAAAGTGGTGTATATCACCGCCGGCACCCGACCTTCGATCGTCGATCGCCTCAGCGAATTGACCGGCTGGCCGGCCGTCGACGGCTTCAAAGAAGGTGAACCGCCGGCGGAAGAGATCGGGGTGGCGGTGATCGACTGCGGCGGCACCCTGCGCTGCGGCCTGTATCCGAAACGCCGCATTCCGACGGTCAACATCCACGCCACCGGCCAGTCCGGCCCGCTGGCGCAGTTTATCCTCGAAGACATCTATGTCTCCGGCGTGCGCGACCACAACATCAGCCGAATCGAAGCGGCAGATAGCCAGCCCGCCGCCACCGTTGCAGCGCCGCCCAAGGCGCGCGACTACGACACCAGCAAGAAGATCACCGAGCAAAGCGACGGGCTGCTGGCGAAGGTCGGCATGGGCATGGGATCGGTGGTGGCGGTGTTCTTCCAGGCCGGGCGCGACACCATCGACACCGTGCTGAAGACCATCCTGCCGTTTATGGCGTTCGTCTCGGCCTTGATCGGCATCATCATGGCCTCCGGCCTCGGGGACTTTATCGCTCACGGCCTGACGCCGCTCGCCAACAGCCCGATCGGCCTGGTGACGCTGGCGTTGATCTGCTCATTCCCGCTGCTGTCGCCGTTCCTCGGTCCCGGCGCGGTCATCGCCCAGGTGATCGGCGTGCTGGTCGGGGTGCAGATCGGCCTCGGTCATATTCCGCCGCAGCTGGCGCTGCCCGCGCTGTTCGCCATCAACGCGCAGGCCGCCTGCGACTTCATTCCGGTCGGCCTGTCGCTGGCGGAAGCCAAGCAGGACACCGTGCGGGTCGGCGTGCCTTCGGTGCTGGTCGGCCGCTTCCTGACCGGCGCGCCGACGGTGTTGATCGCCTGGGCCGCCTCGGCCTTCATTTATCAATAAGCTGATTTCCTGGGGGACGTTTATGCACACCATTTTTCACACCACCATCACGCAGATCGGCGGCTGCGCCCGCGACGCGTTGCTGGACAACATGCTGATCACCTTCCGTGAAGGCGCGCCGGCGGATATCGAAGAGTTCTGCTTCATCCACCGCCACGGCGCGACCGCCGGCGAGCTGCAGGTCGGCGGCGTGATGGAACTGGCGCAGCGGCGCTACGCCATCACCGCCGTCGGCAGCGTCGCCACGCAGAATCTGCGCGAGCTGGGCCACATCACCGTGCGCTTCGACGGCGAAGCCGAAGCCGAATTCCCCGGCTCGATCCACGTATCCGGCCCGACGCCGACCGATATCCCGTTGGGCAGCACGCTGTCATTTATCGCATAAGGAGTAGACCATGTCTGAAGTAGCTGTAGTGATTGGCGGCGGCCAAACGTTAGGCGCCTTTTTGTCCCACGGGCTGGCGCAGGCCGGTTATCGGGTGGCGGTAGCCGATCTGAACGCCGATAATGCCAATCAGGTGGCACAGCAGATCAACGAAGCGTTTGGCGCGGGCAGCGCCTGCGGTTTTCAGGCCGACGCCACCGACGAGCAGAGCGTGATCGCGCTGGCGGCGGCGGTTGACCGGGCATTCGGCCAGGCCAACCTGCTGGTGTACAGCGCCGGCATCGCCAAGGCGGCACCGATCACCGATTTTCCGCTGGGCGACTTCGATCGCTCGCTGCAGGTGAACCTGGTGGGCTATTTCCTCTGCGCCCGCGAGTTCTCGCGCCTGATGATCCGCGACGGCATCGCCGGGCGCATCATTCAGATCAACTCCAAGTCCGGCAAGGTCGGCAGCAAGCACAACTCCGGCTACAGCGCCGCCAAGTTCGGCGGCGTGGGGCTGACGCAGTCGCTGGCGCTCGATCTGGCGGAGTACGGCATTACCGTGCATTCGCTGATGCTCGGCAACCTGCTGAAGTCGCCGATGTTCCAGTCGCTGCTGCCGCAGTACGCGCAAAAACTGGGCATCGCGCCGGATCAGGTGGAGCAGTACTACATCGACAAGGTGCCGCTGAAGCGCGGCTGCGACTACCAGGACGTGCTGAACACCCTGCTGTTCTACGCCAGCGACAAGGCCTCTTACTGCACCGGCCAGTCGATCAATATCACCGGCGGCCAGGTGATGTTCTGACGCCATCGACGCCCCCTTCCGCGCAAGGGGGCCTAAGGAGAACCCCATGACTCAAGCTCTGATCGCCTTCGCGCTGCTGGCCTGGCTGCTGCAAATCGCCTTTGGCTGGTGGCAACTGCAGCGCTTCAACCGCGCCTTCGACGGCCTGTGCCGGCTGGGCGCCGTTGGCGTCGGCCGTTCCGGCGGCCGCTTCCGCCCGCGAGTGGTGCTGGCGCTGGCCTTCGACGCCGATCGACGGGTGTGCGGCAGCCTGTTGCTGCGCGGCCTGACCGTTTTCGCCCGGCCCCGCCCGCTGCCTCGATTGCACGGTTTGCATCAGCGGGATTTGCACCCGGATGTGATCTTCCCCGAGGATCGCGCATGCCAGTCTGCACTATCGTTAGCGATTGAACCCAAATCGTGATATTTTCACATTAAAAGACATTACCTTTCATAGTGAATTATTCAGCGAGGGGAAATGCCCAACTCTTGTGAACGGGAATCGCGATGAAACCAAAGCAGCGGCAGGCCGCTATCCTTGAATATCTGCAGCGGCACGGCAAAACGGCAGTGGATGCCCTGGCCGAGCATTTCTCCACCACCGGCACCACCATCCGCAAAGATCTCACCCTGCTGGAAGAAGAAGGCGAGGTGATACGTACCTACGGCGGCGTGGTGCTCAGCCGCGACGACGGCGATCAGCCGATCGACCGCAAAACCCATATCAACACCGAGAAAAAACGCCACATCGCCAGCGCCGCCGTGGCGCTGATCGCCGACGGCGACTCGCTGATCTTCGACGCCGGCAGCACGGTGCTGCAGATGGTGCCGCACCTGGCGCAGTTCAATAACATCACGGTGATGACCAACAGCCTGACCATCGTCAACGCGCTGGTGGAGCTGGACAACGATCAGACCATCCTGATGCCCGGCGGCACCTACCGCAAAAAATCGGCCTCGTTCCACGGCAGCCTGGCCGAATCGGCGTTTCAGCAGTTCAGCTTCGACAAGCTGTTTATCGGCGCGGACGGCGTCGATCTCAACGCCGGCGTCACCACCTTCAACGAAGTGCACAACGTCAGCAAAGCGATGTGCGAAGCCGCCGGCCGCATTATTCTGTTGGTAGACTCCTCGAAATTCGGCCGCAAGAGCCCGAACGTGGTGTGCGAACTCAGCGCCGTCGACACGCTGATCACCGACCGAGACATCAACCCCGATTACCTCGCCGCCCTGCAGGCGAAAGGCATCAATATCCTTCTGGTAGGAGACCCTGATGAGTAACGCCAACGCCCTGCTCGCCTTCGCCCGCGAAACGCTGGAGATCGAGCTGACCGAAGCGCAACGCCTGCTGGCGCGCCTGGACGACAACTTCGTCAGCGCCTGCGAACTGCTGCTAAACTGCCGTGGCAAAGCGGTGATTTCCGGCATCGGCAAATCCGGCCACATCGGCAAGAAAATCGCCGCGTCGCTGGCCAGCACCGGCACACCGTCGTTCTTCGTGCACCCGGCAGAAGCGCTGCACGGCGATCTCGGCATGATCGGCGCCGACGACGTGGTGGTGTTCATCTCCTACTCCGGCCGCGCCAAAGAGCTGGATCTGATCCTGCCGCTATTGGCGGAGAACGGCATTCCGGTGATCGCCGTCACCGGCGGCAAAGAGTCGCCGCTGGCGCAGGCCGCCGCCTGCGTGTTGGATATCGGCGTCGAGCGCGAAGCCTGCCCGATGGGGCTGGCACCGACCTCCAGCGCGGTCAACACCCTGATGATGGGTGATGCTCTGGCGATGGCGCTGATGCGCCAGCGCGGTTTCAACGCGGAAGATTTCGCCCGCTCGCACCCGGGCGGCAGCCTGGGGGCGCGCCTGCTGAACCGCGTGCATCACCTGATGCGCACCGGCGATCGCCTGCCGCGCGTGAGCGAAAGCGCCAACGTGATGGAAGCGATGCTGGAGCTGAGCCGCACCGGGCTCGGGTTAGTGGCGGTCTGCGACGCGCAGCAGCGGGTGGTGGGCGTGTTTACCGACGGCGACCTGCGCCGCTGGCTGGTGAAGGGCAACAGCCTGCAGGATCCGCTCAGCCCGGCGATCACCCGCCCCGGCTATCGGCTGCCGGAGCAGTGGCGCGCCGGCGAGGCGCTGGAGGCGCTGCACGAACAGCACATCAGCGCGGCCCCGGTGGTCGATATGGACGGCGTGCTGGTGGGGGCGCTCAACCTGCACGATCTGCATCAGGCCGGCATCGGCTGATCAACGCCGGGGGGCGCCATCACCGGCGCCCCCGGTCAGATCATTTCCAGTCGGGATTGTTCTCGAACTGCTGCTTCAGCAGCGCCTTCATGTCGTCATCCGGTTTGCCGAGCCACTGATACTTGGCGTATTTCTTCGGATGGTCGACGGCTTCCGGCCGGTCTTCCACCGCCACCCGCACGCCCCAGGCCTGGGATTTGTCCGCGCTGAACGCCACGATCAAAAAGTTGTTGCCGCAGTCGTGCGGTTTGCACAGATTGCCGACCAGATACTCTTTGCCCTTCCAGCTCAGGTTCTGCGCCGGCGTCGAGGTGCCGACGCCCTTGCGCGCCCAGCCCGGCATCCGCGCCTGGCCTTTCACCATGTTTTGCCAGCTGGCCTGATACCCCGGCTGCTGAATCAAATCCGACGTGGTGACGATCTGCTGAGCAAAGCTGCCCGCGCTGAAGCTGAGCAGTGCGCCGAAGAGGGCGCAACGCAGCGCCTGGTGTCCCGTCATAGTCCTTCTCCCTAGGTTAAATCAGGTTTCGCCCATAAAACCGGGCCTGAACTAGTCAGACCACGGTTGCGGCAAAAAGTTGACTCACCACCAGGCGTGGAAATGATGCACCGGCCCGATGCCGTGCCCCACTTCCAGCGTGTCCGCCTGTTGCAGTGCTTGTTGCAGGTAGTCCTTGGCGGCGGCCACCGTGGCCGCCCAGTCGGCATGGCGCGGGCGCAGCGCCGCCAGCGCGCCCGAGAGCGTGCAACCGGTGCCGTGGGTGTGGCGGGTGGCGACGCGCGGCGCGGTAAAGCGCTGCTCGCCTTCTGCGGTAAACAGCCAGTCCGGGCTCTCGCTTTCGCTCAGGTGGCCGCCCTTCATCAGCACCGCCCGGCAGCCCATCTCCAGCAGCGCCCGCCCCTGCTCGCGCATCTGCGCTTCATCTTCCGCCGGCGCGCACGCCAGCAGCGCCGCCGCTTCCGGCAGGTTCGGCGTAATGATCGACACCAGCGGCAACAGCTCGCTCCGAATAGACGCCACCGCCTCCGGCGCCAACAACGGATCGCCGCTTTTCGCCAGCATCACGGTGTCCAGCACCACGAATTCCGGCCGGTAATGGCGCAGCCGTTCGGCCACCGCCTGCACGATGTCGGCGTTGGCCAGCATGCCAATCTTGACGCTGTCGATGCGCACGTCGCTGAACACCGAGTCCAGCTGCGCGGCGACGAACGCCGGATCGATGTAATACACCGACTGCACGCCGCGGGTATTCTGCGCCACCAGCGCGGTGATCACCGAGGTGCCGTAGGCGCCAAGCGCCGAGAAAGCCTTCAAATCGGCCTGAATGCCGGCGCCACCGCTGGGATCGGTGCCGGCGATGGTCAGGGCGTTAATGCGTTTCATCACAGATCCTCCCCGCGCAGCTGATACAGGGCGTCGAGGAACGCCGGCGTAAAGCTGCCCGGCCCGGTGGCCTGTCTGGCCGCGAGGCCGCCGCAGTGGGACATCACCCGGCAGGCGGTCGCCACGTTGTCCAGGCGATCGCCCGGCAGGGCGCAAAACGCTGCCACGACCGCCGACAGCGCGCAGCCGGTGCCCACCACCCGCGTCATCAGCGGGGAACCGCCTTCGATCGCCCAATCGCGTTGGCCGTCGGTGACGTAATCCACCGCGCCGGTGACCGCCACCACCGCGCCGCTGCGCTGCGCCAGCTCACGCGCGGCGGGCAATGCCGCCAGCGAATCGTCGCCGCTGTCCACGCCGCGGCCGCTGGCCAGCAACCCGCTGAGCGCCATGATTTCCGAGGCGTTGCCGCGTATCGCCGCCGGTTTCTCGTCCAGCAGCTGTTTAGCAAAGGCGGTGCGGTAGGAGAGCGCGCCGACCGCCACCGGATCCAGCGTCCAGGGCTTGCCGGCCTGATTGGCGGCGGCCACCGCCACCCGCATCGATTCGGCGCGCAGCGCATTGAGGGTGCCGACGTTGATCAGCAGGCCGTCGGCCAGCACGCTGAACTGCGCCGCCTCTTGCGGCTCCACCACCATCGCCGGGGAGGCACCCAGCGCCAATAGCACGTTGGCGGTCAGCGATTGCACCACTTCGTTGGTCAGGCAGTGGATCAGCGGAGGCCGCTGTTGGAATTGGGTCAGACAGGCCGCGGCGCGCGCGCCGGGTAGTGCATCAGGTCGAGCGATCATATTCCTCCCAACCGGCGTTCAAGAAGGCGGCGCCGGCTGGGCGGCCGTGACTTCCCTACGCTGGCATTATCCAGATCAGGTAATACGGGTATTTCTCAGCCTTCACGTAGAAGGGCACCCCGAGTCATGAAAATCAATAGGTTGTGATCAACGTTGCGTTAATCCCTGCAGGGGATCATGCCAGCGGCGACGCAGACAAACAAGCGAATAAATTGGCCCGGCAGGCATACACCGCGCTATGCGCTATAGTGAGCACAAACCACCGGGAGATGCCATGCAGATAAGACCCTATCAAGAAACCGATCGCCCCTTTCTGCGCACGCTGTACCTGGCGTCGCGCAAGGCGGCGTTCGGCTGGCGCGATACCTCAAACTATCAGTTGGAAGATTTCGACGGCGCGACGCTGGGCGAAGCGATTTGGGTGGCGGAAGACGGCGGCACGCTGCTGGGATTCGTCTCCATCTACCGCGAAGACAACTTCATTCATAACCTGTATGTCGATCCCCATCAGCCGCCGCGCGGCGTCGGCAGTGCGCTGCTGCAGGCGGCGGAAGCTACCTTCACCGCCACCGGCTCGCTGAAATGCCTGGTGAAGAATGAAAAGGCGCTGGCGTTCTACCGCAAACACGGCTGGCGCATCATCTCTACCGGCAACGACGGCGAAGAAGATTATTACCTGCTGCATTCGCCGGCCCGCTAACGCCGCCTTTCCCGTCACAGAACTCATTAATGATAATGGATTTCATTATCATTTAAGCATACCCTTCCTTGTCTCTCTCAATGAACTTTGCAAGGAAGGTTATGCAACATCAAACGGATACACGCTTCCCCGATGCCGCGGCGGCGGACTACGATCGCCGTATTCTGACCCTGGTGCCCGGCTATCAGTTTGCTCAGTCGCTGCTGACGGCGACGCTCGCGCAGACGCTGCCGAATGACGCCACGCTGTTGCTGGCCGGCTGCGGCACCGGCAGCGAACTGTCGGCGCTGGCCGCCGCCAACGCCAGCTGGCGTTTCAGCGCAGTGGAACCCTCCGCCGGCATGCTGGCGGCCGCGCGCGCCAAGGCCGAAGCCGCGGGTTATGCACAACGGGTGAGTTTCCAGCCCACCTTGCTGCAACAAGCGCCGCAAACCCGCCACGGCGCGGCGGTGTGCTCATTGGTGCTGCACTTTATCGCCGACGATGGCACCAAACTGGATTTCCTGCAGCAGTTGGCACAGCGCCTCTCCCCCGCCGCACCGCTGCTGCTGTTCGACTATCAACCGGAGGGCCTGCCCGCCAGCCACTACCAACACTGGCTGCAAAGCGCCGGGCACTCGGCGGCGCAGGCGCAGGAGGTGATCGAACGCACCCGCCGCAACTGGCACCCGATGACGGCGGCACGCAGCCGTCTCCTCCTGGCGGAAAGCGGCTTCACCGCGCCTCAGCAGTTGTGCGGTGCGCTGGGCTTCCAGCTTTCACTGCTCCACCGCCGCCGCTGAGGGCGGCATGCCGCGCAGCGTCAGCCGCCAAAACAGCAGCGCGCTCAGGCTGACGCCCGCCCCCAGCCAGCAGACGCCGCTCCAGCCCGCCCAGGCGTACATATGGGTGCCGGCAAAGGCGCCCAGACCGCTGCCGACGGCGTAAAACAGCATGTAGCAGCCCACCAGCCTGCTGTGCGACTGCGGGTGCGCGCTGAAGATCATGCTCTGGTTCAGCACGTGGATCGCCTGGCCCGCCAGATCCAGCAATACGATGCCCGCCACCAGCCAAACCAGGCCGCTGCCGAGTAAACCGAGCGGCAGCCAGGCCAGCGTCAGCAGCAGCAGACACACGCCGCTGGCCACCTGCCCCAGTCCGCGATCCGCCAGATGCCCGGCGCGCACCGCCGCCAGCGCGCCCACCGCGCCGACCAGGCCGAACGCCCCCACCGCGGCATGGGTGAAGTTGAACGGCGCCTGACTCAGCGGCAACACCAGCGAACTCCAAAAGAGGCTGAAAGCGCCGAACATCAGCAGCGCCAACATGCCGCGAATTTGCAGCGTGCGGTCATGCAGCAGCAGGGTCAGCATTGAACGCAGCAGCGCGGGATAGCTCAGCGTACTGGGAGCGGTGCGCGGCGCAGGCAGCAGGCGCGACAGGATCGGCAGCAATACCAGCGTCACCCCGGCAGAGAAGAAGTACACCGTGCGCCAGCCGCCGACATCCGCCAGCGCGCCGGACAGGGTGCGCGCCAGCAGCAACCCCAACACCACTCCGCCCTGCGCCGCACCAACCACCCGCCCGCGCTCCTGCGGCGCCGCCAGTGCTGCGGCGAAAGCGATCAGCCCCTGCGTCATGGCGGTACCCAATAAGCCTACCAGCAACATCCCCGCCAGCAGCCAGGGCGCGCTTTGCGCCCAGCCCACCAGCAGCAGCGCGCCGATCAGCCCCAGCTGTTGCCCCGCCAGCAACCAATGCCGGTTCAGCCGATCCCCAAGCGGCACCACCAACAGCAGCGCCAGCGCGCAGCCCAGTTGGGTCACGGTGATCACCATGCCGACCGCCGCCAGGCTGATGGAAAAATCATGGGCGATGGCGTCCAGCAGCGGCTGCGCATAGTAAACGTTGGCCACGCTAAAGGCGCTGGCGGCGGCCAGCAGCAGCACCAGAGGGGCCGGCAGGCGCCCCAGCGCCGCACAGGGGGGATCCAGCAGTTTGTCGCTCATCGCATACCTCAATCTAGTTTCATTATTAAACCCAATGAACTTTAGGCGCAGAGGTTTTATAATGCAACCAGAATGTGCAGTTGGAGATAACCGTCGTGAAACGTAAAAGCCTGGAAGACGCGCCGTGCCCGGTGGCGCGCACGCTGGATGTGATTGGCGACTGGTGGTCGCTGCTGATCGTGCGCGACGCCTTCGACGGCGTCACCCGCTTCAGCGAATTTCAAAAAGGGCTGGGGATGGCGAAGAACATCCTTGCCACCCGCCTGCGCGCGCTGGTGACGCACGGCGTGCTGGAAATCGTGCCCGCCGCAGACGGCAGCGCCTATCAGGAATATGTGCTGACCGAGAAAGGCCGCGCGCTGTTTCCGGTGATCGTCGGCCTGCGCCAGTGGGGGGAAGATCATCTGTTCGCCGAGGGAGAAGCGCACTCAACGCTGGTGGAAAGCGACAGCGGCCGCCCCGTCCCGCGCCTGACGCCGATCGGCAGCGCCGGGCAGACGCTCACCCCGCTGAATACCCGGGTGGTGAAGGTGGAGGAACGGTGATGAGAGTTAGTGGCGGTGCCCGCAGCTCACCCGCTGAAAAACCTGGCGGATAAAGAGCCATTCCAGACACCCGGCCAGCAGATAAACCGCGCCAAAAATGAGCGCACCAAACCATTCCGTATCGTTAAAATGGAAAAACTCGCTGGCGTCAATCAGCCAAGCGGTTTGATCCTGGTTTAGCCTGGGTACAGGAAAAAGCTTTATTGTCAGCACAGCCAGCCCAACAACAGCCAATGCGTTAGCGAGCAACAGGGCAAGTTTTTTCATAGCCTTTCACCTCGATAGTCCCATATGCCTGTAATGTCGTTCCCGGAACTCTGGCTGTTTTCGATTTCAGCAATGCAGCTCGCAGACGATTGAATTCGTTTTGGGAATAAAAGGTTACACATCCTTCGGATAATCCAAGTGGACCGATTGGATGCAACCTGAATTGCCCACGCATAATGCCGTTAATCCATGTTCTATCGTTAACTGTTCCATCATCTCTGTATAAAGCAAACCAACTATTGTGATCTACATTGGTCACAATATCTTTTATGAAAGTAATAGTCTGCGACTTTAAACCACCGGATGGCCGATCCACAATCCAGTAAGTACCGGCTGGTATAGCCCCGTGATTGGGAACATCTGTACATCCTGGTTGATTTGTATACTGTTTATTACCAGAAAACACAGAGAACATCCCAACCCCTTGACACAACAGAGTGTTTATTTTGTTTCCATTATGAACTAAAAAGCAGCGAAGCATTTTATTTCCCCCATCCTTTGGCTGAGCACCGATAATATCCAGCAAATAAGATTTTATCTATCTTATTGATTTTTTGAATATTGTTAACTCGTGATGATAGAATCAGCAATGAGTAAGGCCCAATCAGCATTGATGGCGCGTGCATCACCTTGAGCTATTACATCTATTCTCTAACAGCTTCCGCAATCCCCTGCAGGTAATGTATAGTCCGCGTTTTACGGAGATCCCATGCTGACTAACTCATCCATTCGTCTGAACAAATACATTAGCGAGAGCGGTATCTGCTCACGCCGCGACGCCGATCGATACATCGAACAGGGCAACGTTTTCATCAACGGTAAACGCGCCACCGTTGGCGCCCAGGTATTTGCCGGCGATGTGGTGAAGGTTAACGGTCAGCTGATCGAACCGCGCAATGAAGAAGATCTGGTGCTGATCGCGCTGAACAAGCCGGTCGGCATCGTCACCACCACCGAAGACGGCGAGCGCGACAACATCGCCGACTTCGTCAACCACAGCAAACGCATTTTCCCGATCGGCCGCTTGGACAAAGATTCGCAGGGGCTGATCTTTCTGACCAACCACGGTGACCTGGTCAACAAGATCCTGCGCGCCGGCAACAATCACGAGAAAGAGTATCTGGTGACGGTCAACAAGCCGGTGACCGACGAGTTTATTCGCGGCATGGGCGCCGGCGTGCCGATGCTGGGCACGGTGACCAAAAAGTGCAAGGTGAAGAAAGAGGCACCTTTCGTGTTCCGCATCACGCTGGTGCAGGGGCTGAACCGCCAGATCCGCCGCATGTGCGAACACTTCGGCTACGAGGTCACCAAGCTGGAACGCACGCGCATCATGAACGTCAGCCTCAAAGGCTTGCCGCTGGGCGAATGGCGCGATCTGACCGATGACGAGCTGATCGAGCTGTTCAAACTGATTGAAGGCTCTTCATCCGAGGCCAAGCCGGCGAAGAAGGCCCCGGCCAAATCCGCCGCGGCGAAAAAACCGAGTGCCGGCGGCCCCAAAAGCGCCGACAAAGCCGCTGCGCCGGCCGGCCGCAAGCGCTTTACCCAGCCAGGGCGCAAGAAAAAAGGGCGTTAACCCCCCGCTCACGCTTCTCGCCAAGCCCGCCGTTGCGCGGGCTTTTTCATCATAAAAGTCAGCCACAGGCCGCCACTGAGTTCTCACCATAAAAAAGGCCCGCATCAAGCGGGCCAGTCAGTACCAGAGAAGTCTAGAGGAAGAATCAGAACGACCAGCGCAGGTTGGCGTTG